>Ga0308167_1000233_pt1 | contig 121145 bp, 121 predicted proteins | sample PhyCR1_2_FD_202138 | JGI IMG/M metagenome (GOLD analysis project Ga0308167, IMG submission 202138) | Phyllosphere microbial communities from UC Gill Tract Community Farm, Albany, California, United States - DLSLRC.R1 | ecosystem: Host-associated > Plants > Phyllosphere > Unclassified | place...
TTATGGCCAACGAAGAAAAACGCTTCTACGGCGTGCAGTTCCACCCGGAAGTGACCCACACCCGTCAGGGCCAGCGCATGCTGGAGCGTTTCGTGCTGGATATCTGCCAGTGTGAAGCCCTGTGGACTCCGGCGACCATCATCGAAGATGCGGTAGAGCGCATTCGTGAGCAGGTGGGCGAAGATCACGTGATCCTCGGCCTATCCGGCGGCGTCGACTCTTCCGTGACCGCAATGCTGCTGCATCGCGCCATCGGCAAACGTCTGACCTGCGTGTTCGTCGATAACGGCCTGCTGCGTCTGAATGAAGCAGACCAGGTGCTGGAAATGTTTGGCGACCACTTCGGCCTGAACATCGTTCACGTGGCGGCGGAAGATCGCTTCCTGAGCGCGTTAGCCGGCGTTGACGAACCGGAAGCCAAGCGCAAGATCATCGGCCGCGTGTTCGTTGAACTGTTCGACGAAGAAGCCTGCAAGCAGACTGAAGTGAAATGGCTGGCGCAGGGCACCATCTACCCGGACGTGATCGAATCCGCGGCTTCCGCCACCGGCAAAGCGCACGTGATCAAATCGCACCACAACGTGGGTGGCCTGCCGAAAGAGATGAAGCTGGGCCTGGTCGAGCCGCTGAAAGAGCTGTTCAAAGACGAAGTGCGCAAAATCGGTCTGGAACTGGGCCTGCCGTACGACATGCTTTACCGTCACCCGTTCCCGGGCCCAGGTTTGGGCGTACGCGTACTGGGTGAAGTGAAGAAAGAGTACTGCGATCTGCTGCGCCGTGCCGATGCGATCTTCATCGAAGAGCTGCACAAAGCCGATCTCTACAACAAAGTCAGCCAGGCATTCACCGTGTTCCTGCCGGTGCGTTCGGTTGGCGTGATGGGCGATGGCCGTAAATACGACTGGGTTGTTTCACTGCGCGCAGTGGAAACCATCGACTTTATGACCGCACATTGGGCGCACCTGCCGTACGATTTCCTCGGCCGCGTCTCCAACCGCATCATCAACGAAGTCAACGGCATTTCCCGTGTGGTTTATGACATCAGCGGTAAGCCACCGGCTACCATTGAGTGGGAATGATGAACAAGAGATAGATACTGTTTTATATCTATTGAGATAATCCTGAAACCCTTTGAGAAATCGAAGGGTTTTTTATTTTTCGATTTATATCTATTGAATGAAGCATCAAATTTTTGACGGTACCTTTGACGGTATATCACCTTTCGCTGTACTCTCCTGCTAATCCGTCCGACACCACTTTGGTAATTTTTGACGGTACAAACCACAGCAGAGAGTTACCGGCATGCTCACAGATACGAAACTGAAAAACCTGAAGCCAAGAGAGAAACTCTATAAGGTAACAGATCGCGATGGCCTCTATGTTGCCGTGCAACCAAGCGGATCCATCTCGTTCAGATATGACTACCGTCTGAACGGACGCCGCGAGACGTTAACTATCGGGCGTTATGGTGCTGACGGTATCACATTGGCCGAGGCCAGGGATGAACTCAATACCGCCAAAAAGATGGTAGAGGCAGGCCAGTCGCCGGCTGCGCTAAAGCGTGACGGTATCATGCAGATCAAAGGGGCAGATAATTTTTCCGATTATACCGTCGCCTACATGAAACACGTCCGCCTGGCGGATAGTACGCGTGCAATGAAGCAGGCTGTGATAGACAGGGATATTCTGCCTACGCTTGGGAAAAAACTTCTCCATGAAATCACAACGCCAATGTTACGCGCACTATGCGACAAGATAGTCGATCGCGGCGCCAGGGCTACGGCGATCCAGGTGCGTGAGATTGTCGGCGCAGTCTTCACACATGCAATTGACCGCGGGCACGCGGTACCAAATCCGGCCGCGAATATTAAAGCATCCAGCATTGCGACATTTGAAGAGCGTGAGCGCGCGCTTGAACCACATGAGATCGGTCGCTTTTTCAATGCTCTGAACGCTACCGGTGCTGCATCCTCGTTGAAGCTGGCCATCAAGTTGATACTGATCACGATGGTCCGCAAGGGTGAACTGACAGAGGCAACCTGGAAAGAAGTCGATTTTGGCTCGGCGCGCTGGACGATACCGGCGGAGCGGATGAAGGCATCGCGTCCCCATGTCGTTTATCTATCCCAGCAGGCACTCGATATTATGGTAGCGCTGCAGGTGTCTGCATGCGGATCTGACTACATACTGCCAGCCAGGTATAACCCGAGAAAGTCTATGTCCAACTCAGCGCTTAACCGGGTGATCAATGCTACTAACGAGAAGATACGCGAGGCAGGTGGAGATATTGAGCATTTCACCGTGCATGACCTGCGTAGAACGGCCAGCACGATACTGCATGAAGAAGGATTTAATACGGATTGGATTGAGAAGTGTTTGGCCCATGAGCAGCGCGGCGTCCGTGCGGTGTACAACAAAGCGGAGTACGCCGAACAGCGCCGGGATATGCTGCAGCAGTGGGCCAATATGGTGGATGGGTGGATCGAAGCGGAGAGGGGATAGGTAACTAACAATTTTGTCGAGCGTTGACAGAGGCCAGGCACTGATCAAACAAAGTAATTTTAGGGCTTTGTGAAAACCGGCTCTTGCCACCGATAAACGCGTATGTGCATGGCTGGTTGCCGTGCAGCTTTCGCTCAATTAACTGGTAATCAACCAGTGTGGCCAGCGCGCGGCTGAGTGCATGTGCCGATATTGGCTTATGCTTTTTCTCGTAGAGTTCCTTGATCTGAGCATGCCCGATATTTTCGTGGTCCTTCACGATCTGCATAACGTGGTCTCGGTTGTGCTTCATGATGCGATCCTCACTGGTTGCGGTGTTGTGAATCCGCCGGGGAGCAGCTCAACGTCATTGTGCGGGCATTCGTTGCCCCAGTGGTGCCAGCCTGGTGCGTCACCCCTGCTGAAAAGTTCGATTCGTGACACGTCACCATATAGCCGCTCAAGCCGGTGCCGGACCTCCCATGGCTTAGCGCTGTGCTGCGTAATTGGTGCGTAAATCACCTGTTTCACCGATGCATCCCGGCGTTCGAGTCCGGTACCGCGCACAGCAACGAGCATTGATTCTTGGTTCCCACGGCTGTAGTTGCCCGGGTTCATCCTAGTCACTCCATTAAGCAGGTCGAGGAAGTCGTAAAAATCGACCAGGCCATCATCGATCGCTGCGTTGATGGTGCGCTCTGCCAGTTCGTTGAACTTCACCCAGGTGAAAAGGAACATTTGCCGGACGTCGAAACCCCAGGCAGTGGCCAGCTCCCTCGCCTGCTCTGCATGTGTGCCGGTGTACCACATTGCCAATACGCTGTTTTCTGCTGCGATTGACCAGACTGGCAAACGCTTCAAATCCTGCAGCGTCATTGTGCTGTAGTGGTTGCCGGCGGCCCCGTTGCTAATCTTGTTGCCGTAGCTCCACGGCGGATCTGCCATTATGAGATCGTAATGTCGTTCACCCACTGATCACCTCCGCCAACTTAACGGCGAGAACTACCATGCCGATCAATAAGAACCAGAATACGAACAAACCGGCCAACATATAGGCCCACACATTACGCATCAGATGCCGTTTGATATTCATGCTGCACGCTCCTGTACTGGTCGGTATTTACGTTTACGAACATCTGGCGCGTTTGCTGGTTTCTTTCCTGTTCCAGCCTTCTGTCGAACATCAAGCCAAGCCTCTACCTCGTCGCTATTCCACGTCACGCGGCCTGGCGTAATTGCAAATCGTGTAGGGAATTCACCGGCCTTCTCCAACGCATTGATGGTGTACCAGGACAATGGCACCATCTTGAGGAGTTCTTTTTTATCTATTGCTGCTTTCATGGTTGCTCCTTTGGCGGGGCGAAAGCCCCGCGGCGGTGGGTTACATAGGGACTTCGTTCATTTCATCGCGGCGAACGTTGTAAACGTCGGTGGCCAACTGCAGGTGTTCTTCATGGCTGGCCAGAACGCGGGCGCCGTACTTATAGGCCTTGTCCAACTCCTCCACGCTGGCCGCTTTCGTGGCCGCTTCGGTAAAGGCTGCAAGCAAATCGTCAGGTGATCGCTCATCCTGATTCACTGTTTTGATTTCATTTTCTGCTGGCTTGGAGTTGATCAGGCTGTTCAGCCCGGCGGCGCTTGTGGCTGGCGGGGTAACGTCGCGTTCAACACGTGGCATTTCTGCCAACTCATCCGGGGTGTAAACTCCCATGATCACATCAGGGCAATGCAAGCGTGACCACCGTTTAACGGCAAGGTAAGCCAACTGTTGTTTGGGATCGCTTGCCCATAGCGTGGAGTTTCTTACCTGAGCCTGAGACAGCAGAAGCTCCAGTACGCGTGGAGTTTCCTCTCCCTTCATCGTTGCCCAAACCTTTACACCGCATCCGGCTTCGTCTTTCAGCGTCCATGCTGGTGCAATGTAGGCGTTACCTTTTTGTGAGGTTTTTTCCACGAACTTTCCGATCACTTGTTCCCAAGGTCCAAACCACTCGTAATTAATGCGGTCTTTGGTTGGTGACATTGTTGTGATGACGGCATTTACTAGCTGCGCCTCGTAGCCCAATGTTCCGCTTACAACGTGGGTTTTCTGAGCGACCGCGAACGGGTTCATTCCCCACTGTGCTGCCTGCATTGCCACTGCCATGCAATCAGCAGGCTTTCCGGCTAAGTGTGCTGGCACCGTTACTCTGCTTTGTGCCATTACTTCGGCAAACTTCATCAACTGGTTAAGGCCTTCAGGGCTAAATATTGTTGCTGCTGTACCGGCTACGGAATTGCTTACTGGAGAATCTATGGTTGTGATTTGGTTGCTCATAATTGATCCTGTTTGCGCGCCCATGCTGGGCGTTGAATTTTTTCGACGCCGCCCCATTCATCGGTGATGCGGCACTGGTGATAGGTATTTAGATCCCGGCGGTAGAGTCGGTGGCCCTCGTCTACATCTGCTGCGTCGAGTTCAAAAACGCGTACCGGGTAGCGGCCGCAGTCGATCGTCTCGCTGACGGCCAGGAAGAAAAATCCGGGAGTTTCACCAGTCACTTGCTGGAATCCATCGCGATACATGGCATCCTGGACGTGATAGCGGAATTCCTCGATGTGGCGCGCGAAACGGTCCATGTCTGCAACCTTCTTCACGTCCACAATCACCGGGTGATCACTCAGGTGCCGGTCTGGCCGGCACCGGCATAACTCGCCGGTTTCCGGGTCAGTCCAGTAGAATGACGATTCGCAATAGCCTTCTGCTTCCAGTAACCAGCGTGCCGCCGGGTGGGCCATCGCGCTATCGCGCATCAGGTTAAGTTTCCGGCCCTGCTCGGCGTCCATGACCGTTTTCCCGGTGTGCTCGCAGTCCTTCAGGAACGCTGCCTCGGCCTCCCTGCCTTCCTTGGTGCGCCGGTTGAACTCCGGTGCAACGATGAACCGCTTGCTGAACTCGTCCGGCTCCAGCAATTTGCAGTGCAGGGCGGTTCCCATATCCAGCGCTTTCAGCTTTTCAGTGTCGACCGGGGCCGACTTAATCCACTGCAAAAGGGCCGGGTTCTTGGCGACCAGATCAAGCTGGGACTTACTCACGCCGTCCCCAGCGTGGTAATCCTCGTTTGAAATATCGTGGTAGATGCCTGTTTTCATCAGGCCACCTCATCAAACTGATGGCTGCGGCGGTAAATTTCCGCAGCACGCTGGCGTTTCACCAGCTCAGTGAGGCAATCCCATATTGCTGCGCTTGCCAACTCTTGGTAATAGGTTGAGTCGGTGCCCAGCTCCAACACCTCGGCGTCTACGTCAGCAGGTAGGTACTGCTTAAGGAAGGCGGTGAAGCCGTGGATCGGCACCTTCTTATCCAGAGCTTCAACCTCTGCATAAACGGCTTCGTTGTCCTGCTCGGTGAAGGCGGCAACGATTTTTTCAATATCGACAGCCTGTTGTGCGTTCATAAACACCTCAGTAATTGATGGTCATGTGAGGAACCTGCATGCGGGCAACGGCTTCAACGCATTTTTTTGCGCAGTCTTCTGGAACGCCTGCGGCAATCAGACCAGCTACTACGCTGCGGTTAACTGCCCGGCGGTGTTCAACGTTGGCAGCTTTCTCTGCTGCTTCGTCGGCGATGCGTTTCTCTTCTGCCAATCGCGCCTGTTCAGCTTGTTGCGCGCGGACGCGTTCCGCCTCAACAGCTTCCTGCTTTTCCAGATCAGCACGTTTCGCAGCTTCAAGGCGTTCACGCTCGGCACGCTGTGCCGCTGCATTAGCGTCTGCTTCTCGCTTTGCCGCCGCTTCGAGTTCCGCACGGCTATTTTCTTCGGCTTCCCGGCGCGCACGCTCCTCCGCGTCCTTGGCGATCTGCGCTTCCCGTTCACGCTGTGCAGCAACTTCCATCTCGGCGCGCAGGCGTTCAAGTTCTGCCGCTTCCGCCTCGCGCTGCTGGGCAGCTTTCAGAGCAACTTCTAACTTGGTGATTGCGGCATCCTTTGCCACGCCAGCCTCGGCTGTTATTTCTTGCCATGACTCATCGATCGCTGTGGACTTAACCGATTCCAGTCGAGAAGCTATGTCTGCAGCGGGTGGAACGTTGCCAAGTTCATCAACCACGTTGGCGCTTTCACGAAGTTCCGCCAGTCGCTGCTGCAGGTCGGCAACGCGTTGCTTTTCTGCGTTCTCAAATTCGGTTAGAGGAAGTCGGACGGTGTCACGAAGCTGATCGCATGCATCAACAAAGCGTTTAATTTCCTGCTCTGCCGGTTTAACTGCTTCTTTCAGTTGCCGTAGGTAATCGCGGCCCGGCTTTTCGACCGCTGTTTTGCTTCTTGATACCGCCGCCGCCAGCGACGCAACACGGTCGCGTCCTTTCTTTGTGCTTAGGTCTGGAACCTCGTTAACCGCTTCCCTGATTTGAGATAGAAACTGGTCAAGGCCGCCGGTAATGAAAATTGCTGGGGCCATTTCTGGGGTAATGCTGATAGCTGGTAGCTGTTTTTCTTCGCTCATCTGTGTGCAACCTCTAATTGAGTTGCCGCGTCCAGCGCGACACGTGTTGTAAATGCCCAGTGCAGGGCTTCATTGAAATCTGCAAACCGCCAACTGACACAGCCGCAGACGGTCACGCAGTAAATCCCGTTGATGGTTTGAGATATCATCTTTAACCTCAATTAATTACCAATTTGGTAACTGTTATGGACGTGGTTATGCGCGGGAATGCCCGGCAATGTCACCGCATCATCGCGGTGCTTCAATTCCTGTCTGATTGTTAAAGAGCGTCATTACCAGATTGGTAACGTCTTTAGGTAATAATTACCCATAAACGGCTGCTGGTCAATAGCTATAAATATAAAAAGTTACCAAAATGGTAATTATTTGGGCGTGGTTAACCGCCGAATAGCGGTAACTTATTGGAAGGAAAGGGTATGGGTGTTACTTCTTGCCGTTGGCTTCGGCCATTTGGAGGTAAACCGGTGCTGAGCCGGTTGGTAATCTTTTGCTTACTTCACGGTAATGCGCCACGCGTTCGCGGAAATAATCGCGCAGGTGCTCTGGCTGCTCACGCTCCACCTGGTCAGCGATAACCGGTTGGTTCATGCGCTCTTTGTAAGCAACACCAGACGCGGCAAGATCTACGTTCACCTTGTCCATGTCATCTTTATCGAGGCTGGCCAGGTTGAAGGATTTTTTCTCTGTCATAGCCGGGCCTGCTGCATCACGAATTCAATGAACGATTCGATCTTGGCCTTATCCTCGGCGGATAGCTGCGCAAACTGTGATCGATCATAGTTAATCAGGGTTGGGTCTTTCGGCTTGAGCAGCAGCTCATAGCCACGGCGGCCGAACGCACCGGCGATAGCCTCCAGGCTGTTGATGGTGATATTGCCTTCACGGCTCAGCACCCGGTTAACCGTGGACTGGCCGACGCCTGCAGCTGCACCAACTTTAGCTTGGCTGGAAAGCTCGCGGTTGTTGCTCATCCAAAGTTCAAGATTGGTGGCTACGATGTCGCCAATTTCCGTTTCTTCTTGGGCTGGCTCCGCACCGGCGGCCAGGGCCATCATGTGGTCGCGGTCGAGCCAAAATTTAGGTTTGTTGGACGCAACCTCTATCTTGCGGGCCACACTGTCACCAATGCCTTTATGGTTCTTGTCTGTCGGCGGCTTAAGCCAACGGCTGATCACGTTGGCATTAATCTCCAGCCGTTCAGCCAGGCGAACTTGGCGGCCGTCAAAATCACGGTTAATGATGTCGCGGAGGTTCTCGCGGCGGATGTCGTTAATGCTTTTCATAGTGTGTTACACAGTCCGTTGAATTGTTTGCTGCCTGTATTTAAAACAAAATTACCTTAATGGTAAACGAACCTAAAAGGTAATAAATTTGCCTAATTGCACTATTTAGGTAATTATCTGCAAGATAAATTCCAGAAATGAGGCAGCACAATGGAGCCATTCAACTTCAAAAAGTTCTGGCTGGCGATGAGCAAAGACGAGCGCGATGTGTTTGCAGAAGAGGCCGGGACAACCGCACACTACATCATGACGCATACGCAGCGCCGCACGCGCATGCCAAAGAAAAAGTTAATGGATCAGCTATTTAAGGCGTGTAAGAAACGCAAGCCTGAACTGACAAAACCGCAGTTGGTCTCGTTCTTCTACTGATCCACCCTCACCGAAACCAGGGTCGCTTATGCGGCCCTTTTTTATTGGTCTCGCAGGTTTGGTAATAAAAATCCATTTATGGTTGATCTATTTTTGCTTTGCGTTCATTCTTACATCACTGACGACAGTAAAAGAGGCCTATGAATGAAAATTGTTACCCGGGCCGAGGCCATAAATCTCGGTCAACTCCGGTTCTATACTGGTAAACCTTGCCGTAATGGTCACTACTCTGAGCGCTTTACGAGTAACGGGGTATGCGTCGAGTGTTCCGCGCAACATTCTTCCGTCTACCGTAAGCACATCAAAAAGCTGATCCATGAAGCTAGGGCAAAAGTCGCGGAGGTGCGCTGATGGCCGGTGACTGGATCAAGATGCGCTCAGACCTCCATACGCATCCGAAAATTGTCCGCATGGCGTCCGCATTGAAAGCGGACAGACTTCGGATAGTTGGCGGACTACATTCCGCATGGTGTCTTTTCGATGTCCATTCTGTTGACGGTTTCCTTGACGGCTACAGTCCTGAAACGCTCGATGACATGATCGGATTTCCCGGATTTTCACGAGCAATGATGGCTGTAGGCTGGCTGGAAGTTGACGGAGAAAACCTCGTAATGCCCAGATTTGACGAGCATAACGGGCAATCTGCAAAGCGTCGCGCACAGGATGCAGCACGAAAAAGGAACGTCCGCAAAATGTCCGCATCACAAACGGACAAAATGACGACCAGAGAAGAGAAGAGAAGAGAAGATCTAAAAGATAAACCCCACTCTAACGCGAGAGCGAAAGATTCACCGCCAGGTGATCCCCCGAAAGACGAGCCGCCACCGTTCCCAATGAACGGGAATAACTTTGGCAAGTTCACAATGCAAAACGGATGGCAACCCGGAGCAGACTTTCAACGAATGGCTGCTACCTGGGGGATGCGTATCGCCGAACCGGTGACGCCGGAGGAGTTGCAGGAATTTATCGGCTTCTGGGAACCTGAGGGAAAGGCGTTCCACCAAGCGCAGTGGGAACAGAAACTTGCACGCAGCGTGCTCATGAGCCGCGCCCGTAAAACGACAGGAGTAAAAAACCATGAAACAGGTAAGCGACCTGATGGGACAACTGGACATTGGCGCGGGAACGCCGCCGAAGGGGTATACGCAGCACTCACAGAGCAACTGCGAGAAGACGGACTTAGCGAAAGCCAGATACGCAAAATTCTGGATGAGAATGATGGAGATCTATTCGGACCGGTGGACGGCGAAGAACGGCAGGGCACCGTCGTTACTTTGGAAGCAGGCGATTACAGCGCTCACTGACCAACAGATCCAGCAGGCGATAGCCGCATGTGTCCAGCGCTGCTGGGATGGAAACAGCTATGCACCAGACCTGGCTGATTTCATGGCGATCGTTAGCCAATCATCGGCAAATATGTTTGGCCTGACTGTAGACGACGTGATGGAAGAGTTTCGGAAGTACAACCGGAACAAGTATTTGCATAGCTGCGCGGAAACCTACCCATGGCGCCATGATGTTCTGTACTGGGTTATCTGCGATCTGCGCCGGGAAATGATCCAGAAGAACCTGAACGAAGTGGAATTAGAGCGCCGTGCTGATAAACACCTGAAGCGCTGGGCCGAGAAAGTCAGAGCCGGGGAGACGATACCCAAGCCGGTGCCGTTACTATCCGAAAAAGTATCTGAGATGAAACGGGGGGCACCAGGCGCAGGACACTCAGCCGCAATGGAAATGCTCAAGCGATTGCGTAGCGGTAAACCAAATACGAATTGAAATGCTGAAATTCTTACGGCTACGGTGGGCAGAATCCATTAAGTGACACTTAGGCATATAACGAGATGGGTTGAGAGGTAAATCTTAACCACTGCTCGTACAGAGAGTTTTAGCGCATGTGCGAATTGTGAGAGCAATCGCTATTTTTTAGTTGCAAATAATTACCTAATTGGTAATGATTACCTAAATGGTGATTTAAGGAGTGGGTAGTGAGCAAAGTAATCATTGGCATAGACCCAGGGTGTTCAGGCGCAATTGTCGTGTTGAATTCCGGTGGCACGTACCAAAACGCAATTCTGACGCCAACGGTCAAGGTCGGCACAAAGACCCGTGTTAACGGAGCCGCTATCGCTTCGTTCCTACGTGCTTTTGACCTGACTGGTGCAGAGGCATTCCTGGAACAAGTCGGCGCAATGCCAGGGCAGGGCGTCAGCAGTATGTTCACGTTTGGGCACGCCGCCGGTGTAGTTGAAGGGATCTTGCAGGGGCTGCTGGTTCCATACAGCCTGGTGACTCCGCAAGCCTGGAAGAAAACAGCAGGCCTAATCGGTAGCGACAAAGACGCGGCACGCAGCCGGGCAATTCAGCTTTACCCGTCACTGCGGATCCTCGACCAGAAAGCAAAAGGCCAAGCCGTAGCCGACGCGCTGCTGATCGCCCGCCACGGCATTGGGGCATAACCATGGACAACATCGACCAGGCCAACGAACGCGCCGAGATGTACCTGAAAGCGCAGCTCGATGCAGCAACCAAAAGAACAGTAATGCCGGCGGCGCATGAATGCGACGAGTGCGGCGAACAAATCCCAGAAGCACGACGCAGAACCGTGCCAGGTGTCCGGCTTTGCATCGACTGCAAAGAGCTGGAAGAACTGCAACAACGTACACACAGATAAGGGTTTGATAATGAAAAATAACCTTGAAAATCAAGATATAAAAACTGATAAGCCAGTACCGATGAGCTATGAAGCCCTCAAGGCTGAGCGCGATGCGCTGGCTGTGGAGAATGCGGCGCTGAAGTCCCGCAGCATAAAACTGTTCAATCTTGGCTATCTGCGGGGTCATGAATCTACCGTTGAAGGCTATTTCGTTGATGTCCATTGGTGTGACATCGACACATATCACGATGACGTTGTAGCGGAGATTATTGAAGACGAAGACGAAACCCCAGCCACCTCCGCCGCCCTTGCCGCTATCGAAGCGCGGGGAGTGGAGAGGTTTGCCGACTTCCTTGATTCACCGATCGACGGGCGGCACTGCTATCAGCATGAAGTTGGACTGGCGCGTCATTTCGCCAGCACGCTGCGGGAGGCCAAATGAAGGTCACTGAAACCAAAGTTCAGAGCCTCGAAATCACAGAGGTCGAACGCCTCGATCCTATCCGCGTTATGGCTGAGAACTACGAGCCAGGGCGCGGGCGGATCACTATTACCTGTTACGGAAAGGCATGGACATCATTTTGGCCTGCGATGGGTGGCGATACCGTTCAGCAGTTTTTCATCCGTGTGTCGAATGATTATCTGATCGGCAATTTCGCACCAAGCCTGAGAAGTGAAGTTGATGACGATAACGACGCTAACGCTGAGTTTGTTAAGTCTGAAATCTGCAAGCTTCGCCGTTCGGGTGAAATTGACCACGCAAAAGCGCGTGATATGTGGGAATCAGCAGAGTGCAGCGGAAACGTCAAAGAAGACTGCTGCTCTTGGACTCATGGCTCTGTGCTTAATGAGTTGCTTGGTGATGATCCTTGGTACGCCAAATGGCCAACCGTCCCTAACCACGAATACCAATACCTTGAACGCATTCTGGATGCTGTACGTGAAGCACTGAAGCAATTGGAGGCCAAATGAAAGAGCACCCAGTGATGCCAGCGAAAGAAAATCTTCAAACATGGTTCGGACTCAGCCGAGCGAGTTTCTGTGTTTTACCACGCGTACTGATGGAGGCAATGCCGGAAGAGTGGCAACAAAAAATGGCCGACCTGCTTCATGAATATAGCGACTCGTTTGATACCAGCCTAAATGGCGCTGTTCATGCGGTAATCATTAGCGCAAAAGACCGTGACGGGAAATTTATCAAGATCCCAGAAGAGATACTCGATTACCGGCATTCAGACCGTGATTTCATAGACAACGTTCGAACAAAGCGTGTGGAGGTGCGTGATGCCAGCAAATGAACTGAAGCTTCAGAGCGGTAGAACCTATCGCGGCAAGCGCCCACGCAACACTATGGGGTTGGTTAACGACAGAACGATCCTGCATATCGGCGCTACCACCGTGCAATACGACAGCCCATCCGTTTCTTTCGGGCGACATTACCCATCAGTCAGTCGCGAGAAGTTCTTGGCTTGGGCTGAGCGGGATGTGACCGATGAACTGCCTGCTGGCGAGTTCGCTACATGGCCTATTGGCAGCGCTAGGGAGGTGGGGCATGGCTAAACGTAAGAGTAACAGAGCGGCGCGGCATGTGATGGGAATGCCGCACTGGCTCAGTAATACCCAGTTTCAAGGCAAATGCAAACACTCCGGCGACTGGGTTGTAACACAAACTCGAAGCTGGTCTGTGCCGGACGGATTCTATCTTTCTCGCCAGCGCATAGCTTTTGAAAACGCAGCACTGCGGGATGAAGCCCAGGAGAAAGCATTATGAGCACCAGAAAAAAAATTACTGCAGCCCTGAAGGCTAAAGGGCTTGAAGCGACAATGGAATACGACCGCGCCGGGCCAGAGGATTGGAGCTACTGGTACGTTTATCTGACTGAAGAATCCATGCGGAAATTAACCGCGGCAGGGGAAGACCCTGCATTCACTGGAACTATCGAGTTTTGTGAATTCGATGAAGGCATGGAGAAGGTTGCGGAGCTTTTAGATTGCAGCGGGATTAAATTGCAGGAGCGTGCCTGATGGACAATAAGCTGAGCGAACTGAGCAAGCCGGTGGCGGAGATTCGAAAATATTACCCGCTGGGAATTGACTCTCCGGCAGGAGTATTTTTCCAGCCGATGGACGGCCTATCAGCGGTGAATTTCGGTGATTTCCTCTACTCGCAAGAGTACGTATCCGCCCTGCTGGCAGAGCTGGAAGCGAAGGATAAGCGCATAGCTAACTTGGAGTTCGAGCAAGGCGGGTACGGATACAGCGTACTTGAAGACCTTAATGGGAAAATTAAGCGCATTGCTGAGCTGGAAGCCTATAACGCAAGACTGAGAGATTGGAATCTAGGTTTAGCGCAGGAGTCCTGGGAACTACAAGCCAAGCTGGCTACGCCGGTGCGGTTGCCTGAGTTATGCGGTGACGGCGATAACGATACCGAATACACGGAAGGTCTTAACGACGGGATAACACAAAGCGCCATTTATCTGCGGCGTCAGGGTTTCAAGGTCGAGGGGGATGAGTAGACATGGCGATTCCAGAATTAACAGGGCTTGATAAATGCCCGAAGTGTGGCGGAGAAAACGGATTTCACACGAAAGAGATTGTTGATTTTAAACAGTTTTACGACTGGTCAGGGCATGCATCCGGAGGTGAGCACTGTCGGCAAATACGCGGTGGTAACGCTTTCTACTGCTGTGATTGCGGGAAAAATATAACAGCCCACGTTAAGGGGGATGCATGAAACAGACACTAACGACCGAGGCGATGCAGGAAATTTATGAGGCCGCAGTGCATTCTGAGGCATCAGGCAGCCAGGAAGCTGAATTCGAATTGCTCTGCAAACTGGAGGATGTTGGCGGCACTGGCGCAACAATCCGCAAGCTGATCGACATGGTGCGGGCGGTTAACCGGGGGGCGCAGCCGGTGCTGTACGCCAGCGAAGAGACCTTGGCATACGCAAAGGAAGGCGAAAAAAGCCTAGTTACATGGTCTGAGCCGATGGGTGATGCGGTGATTCCATTGTTCACCGCCCCGCTAGCGCCAGCAGTGCCGAATGAAATGCCTGATGCCGCGTACGCTGTGTTAAGTAAAGCGTGCGGTGACAATGCATGCCTTTTTGCTGATGAATTGTGGAGCGCCTGCCGCGCCGCAATGCTGGCAGCAGCACCGGAGGGCGGCAATGAAAAGTGAAGATCAGCGCCGGGTCGATGCCCGCGACCGTAAACGAGCACAGCGCCAACGTGAAAGAGAAGCGGCGAGCAGCGTCGCTGCAAGCGGTCGGCACCGGATCACCTTCGAGGTTAGCGATCACATCTTCGAGCAGATCCAGGCGAATTGCGCGGCAAGGCGCCCCGGCAAAGAGCCGTACAGCGTCGATGAATATTTCGAACTGCTGGCAGTGCAGGACATCAACCAGCTAAAGCGCCAGATTGCTGAACTGGCCAGCCACAAATGCCAGTGCGGCGAATCGATGCCCGGCCCGTCCGGTGGATGCTTCCGCAATGGCGAAGCGGCCTGCGGCCAAACTCAGATATGGCGTGACCTGATGTTAAAGACGCTGTGACGTGTCACATGATAAAGCGTGACGTGTCACGGCAAGTCGCACAGCACAACGTCCTCCGCTTGGCGGTTTTTCACTGCGTGTTATGATGTTACCAAGGAGGTAATTATTATGGCTAAAGACGGTAAACTTAACGCGCAGATGGAACGTTTCTGCCAAGAGTACATCAAGAACCCGGATAACCAGACAGCGGCTGCCGCCGCTGCTGGCTACAAGAATGCGGCCGTATCCGCGTCGCGCAACATGGGCACCCCGAAGGTGCAAGAGCGCATTGCAGAGTTGATGCAGCACAGGAACAAACGTACCAAGATCGACGCCGACTACGTGCTCAAACGCCTTGTTGAAATCGACCAGATGGATGTGCTGGATATCCTGAATGATGACGGAGGACTGAAGCCGATCAGTGCATGGCCCAAGGTGTGGCGCACAACGTTAAGCGGGTTGGACATCTCCACGACAATCACCAACTTTGATGAAACCACGCTTGAGAACATGCTGAAGAAGATTAAGTGGCCGGACAAGGTGAAGAACCTCGAACTGATCGGTAAGCACGTCGATGTCCAGGCATTCAAAGAACGGATGGACGTCAATGTTAACGTAACCCTGGCTGACCGTATGGCTAATGCCCGCCGGCGCGCATTGGAGAAAAACACAAAGTGAGCGATGACGAAGAACTACTCGAGCAGCAACTGGTTGAGGATATCGCTAGCTTTACGCATGATCCACACGGCTACGCGCTCTATGCATTCCCATGGGGTGAGGAAGGAACCGAGTTGCACGACTCTGCCGGGCCGCGACAATGGCAGGGAGAGGCATTTGACGAGATCGGCGCCCACCTTCAAAACCCGCATACTCGGCATCAACCGCTGCTAATCTGCCGCGCGTCCGGCCACGGAATCGGCAAATCTGCCTGGATCTCTATGCTGGTGAAATGGGGTATGGACACATGCGAGGACTGCAAGGTGGTGGTTACCGCCAACACCGAGAACCAGTTACGCACCAAAACCTGGCCGGAGATCGCCAAGTGGCAGCGCTTATCCATCACGAACGACTGGTTTAACTGCACAGCCACCGCTATCTATGCGAATGACCCAGCGCACGCCAAATCGTGGCGCGCCGACGCCGTTCCGTGGTCAGAGAATAATACCGAGGCATTCGCCGGCCTGCACAACAAGGGCAAGCGCATCATCCTGATTTTCGATGAGGCGTCCAACATTGCCGATCTGGTGTGGGAAGTTGCCGAGGGTGCGCTGACGGATGAGGGAACAGAAATTATCTGGGTGGCGTTCGGAAACCCGACGCGCAACATGGGCCGGTTCCGCGAGTGCTTCCGCAAATTCCGCCACCGCTGGAAGGGAAAGCAGATCGACAGCCGCACAGTGGAAGGCACAAACAAAGAACAGATCGCCAAGTGGGAAGAGGATAACGGCGAGGATAGCGACTTCTTCAAAGTGCGTGTGCGTGGCATCTTCCCTGACGCGTCCGAAACCCAGTTTATCCCCACAGGGCTCACTGATGCTGCGCTGGCGCGCGTAGTTACGGAACGAGACGTTGCTCACGCCCCGACTATCATCGGCGTTGACCCGGCATATTCCGGAGCTGATGACGCGGTGATCTACATGCGGCGTGGTCTGCATTGCAAGTTGCTGTGGCGCGGCAGCAAGACAACCGACGATTTGATCATGGCCAAGCGCATCGCCGATTATGAAGACCAGTATCAGGCTGATGCTGTATTCATCGACTTTGGTTATGGCACCGGTATTAACTCTGTTGGTACGGGCTGGGGCCGCTCATGGACGCTGGTGCCATTCGGTAGCGCATCGAGTGACCCGCAGATGCTGAACAAGCGCGGTGAGATGTACAGCAACGCCAAGACCTGGCTAAAGCTCGGCGGCGCGCTGGACGAACGCGAGACAGCAGAGGACTTATCCGCGGCTGAGTACAAGGTGAGGGTAGACGGGAAAATCGTGCTGGAGCCGAAAGAGAAGGTGAAGGAGCGGTTGGCCCGTTCACCTGGTTGCGGTGATGCCTTCGTGCTGACGTTCGCTTTTCCAGTGACGAAGCGCCAGCATTCTCTGCCTGGTGAGAAGCGCGGCGGGGTGGTTACAGAATACGACCCATACTCTTAAAAAACCATCAACTTATTCAGTTTCATTTGTTATTGATTGAGTATAACTAAGTAGCGAGTTAACTACTCGCTTTGCTTCTGGCGTATCTATCCTTGATATTTCTCTGGCAACCATTTCCAAATCATCCTTTGATTTTTGAATGGCAGCAAGTTGATTTTCAATTCTATACTCTCGAGAACTTAGATTTTCTCTCATATCACTTATAACTTCTTTTTGAGTCGCAGCGGATAATGCGGATTTTTTTATTTCTTCTTGCAGGCTAGAGTTTGCTTCCCTTAGGCTTGTTTCTATCCGCCTTAAATCAGCTATGGAAGCGCTTTGTGAAATGTTATCATTTCTCAAAGAGTTATTTTCTGTCGTCAGTATGTCATTTCTATCTATAATATATTGAATGTTATTATCAATTTCCTTAATCTCTCTTTCTTTCGTCGTAGCCCTCTTAGCATCCAAAACAGCGATCTGCAATTGTTTTTCCGCTATATCTATTTTCCCATCTAGAATTGTTTTGGCTGTCTGAGTATTTGGCTTGCTCTGAAGCTTAGTGAAAATCTGGTTTGCCCAAGGCAAAATAATGCAAATTATTATGGTTGTTAAGCAGGGAGCTAAAATAAAATGCCCAACATCATATTTCGAGTCAACTTCATTTATTCTATCTATTATATCTTTTTTGCTAAAAAGAATGATAGCTACGGTAGGCCAGTTAAATCCAAGCCATGAGAAGACAAAAGCCCCAAGAAATGGGTTTTTTACTCTTTCGGAAGAACTTTGCTTGAAAGCATGAAAAATATCTTTGAAAAAGTCGAGCATGGTTATCATTTTAGTAGTCTGTGTGTGAATGTGATTATATGTAACAAGGTTGCTTTGTACACAAAAAAATGCCCGCGCAATGCGGGAGAAGTGGTACACACAGCTTCTGGGTGTTAACGTTCCAGCTATCGTGAAGTCACATCCACCAAGTACCGACATACTCCCCAGCAATAGGCACCTGTTTAAGTTCGGATGAAGCTTCGCGATAGATCATCGAGAGCACCGATACCAGTTTTATACTGTGTAAAAGTTTAAGTGGCTGGTTCGGCTTGCGCTCTCAATGATTACCATAAAGGTAATTTGTTTTGATTATAACGTCAACAAAATAGTCAAAATAAACATCATATGGTTTAATTGGTAATTATTTGGGAGGGTTACGCGCATGTGCATGAGTTCGCCAAAGGTTTCATCAGCTCCACAGGTACAGGCTGCGCCACAAACGCAGGACGCCGCAGTAGTTGATGCTGCCGACAAGGACAAAGCCCGCCGACGCGCTGCCGCCGGTCAGCAGTCCACGATCCTCACTGGTGCGCAAGGTGCGACCGGGCAGGCCAGCACTACCGGCAAAACTCTGTTGGGTGGCTAATCATGGCTGAACAGGAATCCCGCAAGCAGTTTCTGGAGAAGCTGCTATCGCAGCTCGTTACTGCGCGTTCGTCTTATGACTCGCACTGGAAAGAGTTGAGCGACTTCATCCTGCCTAACTGTGGGCGATTCCTTACCACCGACGCCGGGCGCAATAAGCGTAACACCAAGGTTGTTGATCCGACCGGCGGACTTGCTTCACGGACCCTCGAATCAGGCATGCTGTCCGGCATCACTAGCCCTACGCGTCCGTGGTTCTCCCTGAACACTCCGAACAAACAGTTGATGGATAGCTGGCCGGTAAAGATGTGGCTTTCTCAGGTCGTTGAACTGATGAACGACGTGATGAACAAATCGAACTGGTACCAGTCGCTGACCGTTCTCTATCGCTACCTGGGAACGTTTGCCACCGGAGCGATTTCCATACTGGAAGATGACGAAGACGTGATCCGCACGCATGTACTGCCGATCGGGAGTTACTACATCTCGAACAGCGACCGCCTGCAGGTTGACACAGTGTTCCGCAAGTTCTCCATGACCTGCCGCCAACTGGTGGCAAAGTTCGGTCTGGAGAATGTCAGTGATAGCGTTAAATCCGCATGGGATACCGGCGCATATGAAACATGGTTCGAAGTGGTGCATGCGGTTTTGCCAAACACTAACCGCGACACCGGAAAGCTGAATTCGAAGAACAAGCGATACAGCTCTGTTTACTACGAGCCAGGTGGTTCTGGCGACAAGCTGTTGAGCGAGTCGGGCTTTGATGAAATGCCTATCTTGGTTCCACGCTGGGATATCAACGGCGAGGATGCTTACGGCTCATCCTGTCCGGGCATTCTGGCGCTTGGCGGCGTGAAGGCATTGCAGTTACAGCAGAAGCGCAAAGACCAGGCGATCGACAAGCTGGTTAACCCGCCGATGATGGCCCCAAGCTCGATGAAGAATGAACGCCTGTCGCTGCTTCCAGGGGACGTCACCTATTACAACGGGGCCGGAGATACCCAAGGCTTTAAGCCGGTATACGAAATTAACCCGCGCATTAGCGAATTACTCGAAAGCATTCAGGACGGGCGCCAGCTCACCAACGAATGCTACTTCGTTCCGCTGTTCAATATGTTCAGCAACATCAACACCCGCAGCATGCCGATCGAAGCCGTCAACGAGATGCGCGACGAAAAGATGCTGCAGATCGGGCCGGTGCTCGACCGCCTGAATGATGAGCTGCTCGACCCTGCGATCGATCGAATCTTCAACATCATGAACCGCCGCGGCATGTTGCCGCCTCCACCGGAAGAACTTCAAGGCCAGCCGCTGCGCGTGGAATACACCAGTGTGATGGCACAGGCACAAAAGGCGGTGGGCATTGGTTCCATCGAGCGCTTTGTTGGCTTCATCGGGAACATGGCCGCTGCTGGATTCCAGCAGGCTGCTGACAAGCTTGATGTTGATCAGGCGATCGATGAATACGGGGACATGCTTGGCGTGCCTACCACCATTACCAAATCTGATGAACAGGTACAGGCAGAACGTGAGAAACGTTCACAGCAGCAGCAGGCAGCGCAGAGCCTACAGATGGGCACTGGTGCCGCTGATATTGCGAAGACACTCAGCCAGGCCGGAACCGGTGATCCTAATTTGCTGACCAGTATTCAACAGGCCATGCAGCAAGGCCAAGGGGCGCCGCAATGATGACTCGCGAACAGTTGCAGCAGCGCCACGCGGAAGACGTGAAACAGGTTATGAGCACTGAGATCGGCCGCCGATTCATCTGGGGCCTATTGACTCAGGCTGGTGTCTTTCAAACAACGTTCCGTACTGACACGAATACCACGATGTTTCTGGAAGGCAATCGCAACGCGGGCCTTGCTTTATTCAATGACGTGTTCGGCAGTTGCCCGGACTTGTACTTAAAGATGGCCGCCGAGGCCGAGAAAGACAGAGAGGCTAATTATGGCAACACAACGCCAGAAAGTGATCCGGAATGACGGCGGCGTGCAAGTCGTTGAGGTATTGAACGGGGGCAGTTCGTCTGTTGCATGGGGCGACATCACCGGCAAGCCGACTACGTTCGCGCCGGTAGCCGCAACAGCATCTGTTGTTGGCGGTGTTAAACAAGGTGCAGCAGTAGCCGATGCCGCAGCAGCACCAACCCAGGCAGAATACAACGCGCTGCTGGCAAGCCTGCGCGCTGCCAGCATTATCGCAACAAGCTAAGAGGCGCACATGAATTTGTTCGAACGTTTGATTTATCGCCGCCTGTGCAATGAGGCTCCACCTGAAGGTGGTGATGGTGGTGGCGCAGCTCCTGCTGCTACAGATGCTCCTGCGGGCGGTGCGGCTTCGGATGATGCAGCCAGTGGCGATAAACCGGCTGGCGAAGAGAAGCCGGCCACCGAGAAAACTGCAGAAGAACTCGCTGCAGAGAAGGCAGAAAAGGATTTGGCTGATAAGGCGGAGAAGGACAAGAAGCCAGTAGCGCCGGAGAAATACGAGTTCGCTGCGCCTGAAGGCCAAGCCCTGGACGCTAATGCCCTGGCCGTGTTCGAGCCAATCGCCAAAGAATTGGGCCTGACCCAAGAACAGGCGCAAAAGCTGGTCGACATCTACCCGCAGATCCAGCAGCAACAGGCCGAAGCCTGGAGCAAGCAGATTGCCGATTGGGGCGAGCAGGTCAAGGCCGACAAAGAGATCGGCGGCGACAAGTTCAACGCCAGCGTAGGACTGGCGCAGCGTGCGCTGGATCAGTTTGGCAACCCTGAGTTGCGTGAATACCTGAATGCGAGCGGCCTGGGAAACCACCCGGCGCTAGTTCGCTTCTGTGCAAGAGTCGGCAAGTCGATGGCTGAAGACAGCTTCGTCATGCCAAATCAAGGCGGTCAGCGTAGCGCGGCCGACATTCTATACGGCAATAAGGAGTAATACCGAATGGCTATTAAAGGCACTAACGCGCTGACGCTAGCTGACTGGGCAAAGCGCACCGATCCCGATGGTAAAGTACCAACCATCGTAGAGCTGCTTTCGCAGACAAACCCTGTCTTAACCGACATGCTGTTTGTTGAAGGAAACTTGCCTACTGGTCACCGCACAACTGTGCGCACTGGTCTGCCGGCAGCAACATGGCGCCTGTTGAACTACGGCGTGCCATCGAGCAAATCAACCACCGCCCAGGTAACTGACAGCACCGGCATGCTGGAAACATATGCCGAGATTGACAAGTCTCTGGCCGATCTGAATGGTAACTCTGCCGAGTTCCGTCTGTCAGAAGATAACGCCTTCCTGGAAGCGATGAACCAGGCAATGGCTGAAACCATCTTCTACGGCGACACTCGCGTAAGCCCACAGCGGTTCACTGGATTGTCGGCTCGCTATAACGACAAGTCTGCAAAGAACGCGCAGAACATCGTTGATGCAGGTGGCACCGGTTCGAACCTGACTTCTGTCTGGTTGGTGGTATGGGGCAGCAATACCGTACACGGCATTTTCCCTAAGGGACAAAAAGCCGGATTGAGCCATAACGACCTTGGCGAGCAAACCCTGAAAGATGCCAATGGCGGCCAGTATCAAGGCTATCGTACCCACTACAAGTGGGATAACGGCCTGACCGTTCGTGACTGGCGTTATGCCGTGCGCATCGCCAACATCGACACAACCAAGCTTGGTGCGGACGACGGCCCTAACTTGGCTAAGCTGATGGTTCAGGCGCTTCATCGCATTCCTAACCTGCAGATGGGTAAAGCGGTGTTCTACATGAACCGAGATGCGGCTGAGTACCTGGACATCCAGGCGACTGAAAAATCCTCACTGGCGGTCACCGTGAAAGAAACCGAGGGTATCTTCTGGACCTCGTTCCGTGGCGTGCCAGTGCGTACCTGCGATGCTCTTCTGAGCACTGAATCACAGGTTTCTTAATCCCGGCTGAGCCGCCGGGTGCGGCTCTCCTTTCTCATTGATGGAGAGACAAAATGATCCTCGACTATCTCAATATGTTCTCGCAGGCGCAGGCTGTTACGGCAACCGCGCCGTCTACCGACGTTATCGACCTCGGACCGTTATATGCCGGTAACGATGTTCGTGATATCGGTCCTGGCTACCCAGTGGAATTCTTCGCCCAGGTGGCAACCAATGGCGCGGCTGGCGGTTCGGCTACTGTGACAATCAGTCTGCAAACTTCAAAGACCAGCGATTTCGCCAGTGCAACCACGTTGCTGCAAACAGGTGCGATCGCCGTTGCTGATCTTAAGGTTGGTTATCGTTACGTCGGCACTGTTCCGCACGGCGTGCAGCGCTACCTGCGCGTTAACTACACCGTAGCTACTGGCCCATTGACCGCCGGTGCTTTTACTGCTGGTCTGCTGCTGGATGCTGATGCGCAACGCAGCTACGCAAGCGCCTTCCAACTCACTGTTTAATGGGGCGTGACATGTCACAAGCGAAAATGTACCGCGTCACACGGAAGTCGTTCATCAACGGTCATCTGCTGGAAGAGGGCGAAACTATTGAGTACAGCGGCAAGGCTGGCGACAACCTGCAACTGATCGATGGTGATGGCAATCTGCTGGAAGAGGGCGGCGAAGGTAGCGGCGGCGACAGCACTAACCTGGAAACGCTTCGCCAGCAATATGAAGAGCTGTTCAACGAGAAACCGCACTTCAACACCGGTGCGGCTAAGTTGCAGGCTGCTATCGATGAAAAGCGTAAAGAGTTAGGCGTTTAACCTCATAGGGGCTTCGGCCCCTTTCCTCCCTGGAGTCCTAGCATGAAAACCGTAAACCTCAAGATCGGAACCGATACCTACGAAAGCGAAGGCGGAAAGCCGGAGACTCGCGACGAATACCCGTGGGGACTGCGCTTCACTCTGAACAATGACACGCTGGAAAAACTGGGGATCCAACTGCCAAAGGTTGGGGAGATGCTTACGGTTGGTGGTGTGGCGAAGGTGCTGTCTGTCTCAACGCGCACTGAAGGCGACAAAGCAGAAAGCAGCGTTGATCTGCAATTCACCGACATAGGCATTGAACCGGCGGCCGCGCCGCAGCGTTCTGCTGCCGATACTCTTTATGGCGACGCCGGGGGCGAGTAATGGCATCAGTCATCCAGATATGCAACGTGGCGCTGGGACGCCTTGGCAACAGCCGAGTGATCGCCAGCCTCACCGAGAAGAGCAAAGAAGCCGCTGCATGCAACCTTTTCTATGAGGATTGCCGGGATGCAGTGCTTGCTGATTTCCCTTGGCGCTTTGCCACTAAACGTGTGGTCCTTGCTGATCTGGGTATCTCACAGCCGGATTGGCAGTATAGCTACCGTTACCCGACAGACTGCATGCGTATTGTTGCCATCGTTTCGCCGGATGGCCAGCGCTTCATCACCCCAGAGAAACGCGTGCCTTATGAGGTTGGTTCAGATGTGAACGGTACCGGGCGGCTTATCGTTACCAATCTTCCAAAGGCATGGCTGCGCTACGTATCAAAAGTCACCGACCCCAATATGTTCGACGCTGAATTCCGCGATGCTCTGGCCTGGCGTCTCGCTGCCGAAATATCCATGCAAATCACCGGCGATGCGAATATGGGGAACCGTGCAGAGCAGAAGTATCAGCTCACTATCTCATCGGCTTCAACGCTGAGCATGAACGAAACCCAGGAGCCGCCTGCACCGTGGTCTGAGGTTTCTGACCTGAGGGCATCATAATGACAACCAGCCTGATCCAGCCATCCTTTGCCGGCGGCGAAGTTTCGCCGAGCCTTTACGGTCGCGTTGACCTGGAGAAATACCAGACGTCACTGCGGCGCTGCCGTAACTTCATCGTCCGTCAATATGGTGGCGTAGAGAATCGCCCTGGTACGCGCTATGTGGCACCGGCTAAATATCCCGATCGGAAGTGCCGGCTGATCCCGTTCCAGTTCAACACCGAGCAAACCTATGTGCTCGAAGTTGGCGACCACTATTTCCGCGTGTTCATGGATGGCGCTCAGGTTGTTTACTCATCTGGTGCCAGCGTTGGCCAACCGGTAGATGTGGCAACGCCATGGGCTGCTGGCGATATCGATCTGCTGAAGTACACGCAAAGCGCGGACGTGATGACGGTCTGTCACCCCAATTACCCGCCGATGGAGATCCAACGGTACGCGCATGATGATTGGCGTACCGCATTGGTGGTTACGGTCAGTGGACCGTTCGCCAACGTCAATATTGATGAGGCGATCACTGTCTACGCCAGCGCTACCAGCGGTACGGTAACGTTGACGGCCAGCGCTTCTATCTTCAAGAGCTGGCACGTTGGCAGTCTGTTTTACATGGAGCAGAAGAATGTTGACACAGTAGGACGTTGGGTAACTGGTGAGCAGGTTGCCGTTGGAAATCTATGCCGCTACCAGGAAAATTATTATCGCTGCATAGATGCAGGTGAGCGTAGCCATACCGGGCCTGTTGCACCTTCACATACCACTGGGGATAGTTGGGACGGCTGGGCCGTTGCCGGTTCTGATGCCTATGGCGTCAAGTGGCGCTATTTGCATTCTGGGCGCGGTATTTGTCGCATAACTGCTGTTAGTGGCGATGGTCTGACGGCTACCGCCGACGTAGTGATCCGCAAGGATGGCGAGATTGAACTTCCCGGGCAAGTTGTTGGTGAAGACTCAGCCACTTACAAATGGGCGCACTATGCATGGAATGGAGATGCTGGATACCCGGGAACAGTGGTTTATTTCCAACAGCGCCTAATATTTGCAGGATCTCGCAGCCAACCACAAACTATATGGACCAGCCGAAGCGGTGACTATAAAGACTTCGGCACTTCAAACCCTACCGTTGACGATGATGCGATTACGTACACCTACGCCGGGCGCCAGCTTAACCAGATCCGCCACCTGATTGATGTTGGTTCGCTTGTGGCATTAACCAGCGGTGGGGAATATAAGGTAAATGGGAATCAGCAAGGCACGCTGACACCTTCAGCCTTCCAGTTTGCCAGCCAGGGGCAGAACGGCGCCAGCCACGTGCAGCCCATCGCTATCAGTAACGTCGCACTGTTCATCCAACAGAAGGGCGGCGCGGTGCGAGATCTGGCCTATTCTTTCGACGTCGATGGGTTCCAAGGTTCTGACCTGACCATTCTGGCCAACCACTTTTTCACAGGCTTCCAGATAACTGATTGGGCTTTTTCCATAACACCAATGTCGATTGTCTGGTGTGTGCGCAATGACGGTGCGTTGCTGGGGCTGACTTACCTACGCGATCAGCAGGTTGCAGCGTGGCACTTACACCCTGGGGCTGGCCGATATGAATCCCTCTGCAGCATAGCCGAGGATACCGAGGATGCTCTCTACTGCGTGGTTGAACGCACCATTAATGGGCAGCAGCGGCGCTACATAGAGCGTATGCAGAGTCGCTTATACACCGACATGGATGATGCATTTTTCGTTGATTGTGGACTGACCTATGACGGTAGGAATCGCGATGCCAGCAAAACCATGACACTGACCGGCGGCACTGGTGATTGGTCATATCAAGATCAGTTAACGCTCACAGTATCTGGGCCAAGTTATTTTTCTGTTGGTGATGTAGGGAGTGAAATCCATTACCCATACATCGAAGACAATGATAACAAAATCCTGAAGCTGGAAATTTTAGCCGTTATCAATGGGAACCAAGTTACGGCGCAAAGTAATCGTAACGTTCCTGAGATATTCCGAGGTGTTGCGGTAAGCACCTGGAGCATGGCACGTTCTACATTTTCCGGTCTTTCTCACCTCGAGGGGCAGGCGGTCAGCATACTTTCCGATTCCAACGTTGAACCTAAAAAGACGGTGTCCGGTGGCAGCATCACCCTGGAGAAAGCCGGGGCCGTAGTGCATGCAGGTCTGCCGATCGCCGCGGTCATTGAAACGTTGGACGTAAACCTTAACGGAAACGAAACTCTGCTCGATAAGAAAAAACTGTTCACAAAAGCCTCTCTGTTGGTCAATGAATCCCGCGGCGTATTTGCGGCGACACCTGGTTGCGCGTTCTACGAGTACGCCCAGCGTGATGACGAATTTTATGATGAACCAGTCGAACCGAAGACGGGAACCATTGAATTACAATTGGATGCCAACTGGGGCAAGAATGGCCGGCTGATTGTTAAGCAGGACGATCCGCTACCGATGACCATTCTGGCTGTCATCCCGCGCGTAACAGTAGGGGGCGTTTAGTGCGTAAGGTTGAAGTTGTCGAGGCAACACTGGAACACGTAGCGGCATTACTGCCGCACGTTCGCCAGGCAGATGTTGACGAGTTCGAAGCGATGAGCGGAAAGACACCGGCGCAAGTGCTGGAGATGGCCCTGCGCACTTCGGCTTTTTCCTTCGCCGGACTGATCAACGGCCAGGTGGTCACCATCTTCGGCGTGGCGCCGCGCTCCATTATCACCGGTTCCGGAGTTCCTTGGCTGGTAGGTTCTGACCTACTTGAGCGGTATCAGGCCACTTTCTTGCGCCGCTGCCGGCCAGTGTTGCGGTTATTCCTGCAACATTACCCGGTGCTGGAAAATTACGTAGACGCCCGCAATACAGCGGCTAAATGCTGGCTGCATTGGATGGGTTTCACTATTCACGATGCGCAGCCGGTCGGCCGGGCAGGCCTTCCATTCCACAGATTCGATATGAGACGAGGTGACCATGTGTGAGCCAACAACCATCGTTGCAGTTGGTGCCCTGGTAGTTGGTGCTATCAGCGCGTACGGTCAGCAGCAGCAAGGTAAAAATGCCCAGAAAGTTGCCAATGCCAACGCTGATGCACAAGAGATCGCCGCAAAAGATGCCATAAATACCGGCAATGCTCAGGCTGACCAGCAGCGCCAGCAGACGCGTCAACTACAGGGGCAGCAGGCGGCTGCGTTCGGCGCAGCCGGTACAGACATGACCAGCGGCAGTGCACTGAATATTTTCGGCAACACTGCGCAGGGCGGGCAACTCGACTCGCTGACGACAATCAATAACGCCGAACGGCAGGGCGCCGGGCTTAACTTTCAGGCAGGGGTTAGCCGAGCGCAGGGCCAAATGGACCGCAGTGCTGCCAACCTCGGGGCCACAACTACCATCCTGAACTCAGCATTAACGGCATATGGCTCCTATCAATCCTCTGGTGCGCTGAATAAGCCGGCAGCTTCTGGCGGTGGATCATCCAGTAATAACATGTTCAACAGTGCCCGCGGCAGCCGTTACGGCTCCAACGCATACACATTCTAAGGGGGGGCGATGCCTACAGTACCGGTATACCAACGCCAGTCACAATCTGAGATGGCGCCTGTAAACACGCAAAACCTCCGAATTCCGCAGGGCAACGGATTAACAGCGCTGGCTGATGTCGGCGCTAATGCCTTGGATGTGTATCAGCAGCAGCGTGAGCGTGAGGATCTAGCATTTGCTCAGAACGCACTACTGCAGTTTAACCAGCAGGCCGATGACCTGATTAATAACCCGCAGACCGGTCTGATCACAAAGCAGGGCGCTAATGCCATTGGCCAGGGAGAGCAGGTGGCCGGGCAGTTAAGCCAGATGGCCGGTTCCGCTTTCGATTCAATACCTGACGGTCCTGTAAAAGAGCGGTTCCGTAACCAGTTCGCGGCCGCCGGCCAACCGATCGCAAACCGCGCGAGGCAGTATGAAGTTGGGCAGCGTCAGCAGTTTGAGGCAGGGCAGCAGCAGGGGTTACTGGCGAACCTGCAAACGCAGGCCGAAAACAGCTTCGATGATAATGAAGCAATTGGTAGCACGTTATCTTTAGGGGGGAACCAGATTGTCGCATACGGTAAAGCTCACGGACAAAGTGACGAAGAAATAGAGTCGAATTGGAACAACTTCAGGGAGAATGCCGCGGTTGGTGTTCTCAGAACGCGCGTGGCCACTGGAAAATATCAGCAGTATTTGGCCCGTAATGGTGAGCCGTCGGATGTTGGAGGCACGTCTCGATTTACAGCGCATGGAAATTCTTCCGATGCGCGGGGGCTACGCAACAACAACCCCGGTAACATCGAAGCCAGCGACAGTAATCCGTGGGAAGGCCAAGCCGGGAGCGATGGTCGGTTTGCCAAATTTGAAACGCCTGAGCACGGGATTCGCGCCCTGGGTAAAAACTTGTTGGCGTACAATAAGCGGCATGGCCTGGATACCGTCAGTGAGATGATCACCCGCTGGGCGCCACCAAAAGAGAACGATACCGATTCCTACATCAAGGCTATTTGCGCTCAACTTGGTGTTGGTGCCAATGATCAGATCGATGTAACAAATCCGAGTACGTTGGCCGCATTATGTGCTGGGATTGTCCAGCATGAAAATGGCAGCCAGCCATATAGTGCCGAGCAAATAAATTCCGGGGTTAGTGCAGCATTGGGGTTAACTTCTCTTTCTGGGTCTAAGAGACAGACTGGAGATATAGCTTTCGACTCTGCCAGTCCTGCGGCACAAGCTCAATATATTAATCAGCTGCAATCAATACAGAACGAGCAGCGTGCACTGTATGCCCAACAACTCGGCACATCTCTGAAGGATGCATATTCAGCCTTTGATGAGGGATTGCAGCCTAGCCAATTGCCAACGCAGGCAGATCTCATAAATGCTTATGGACCAGCTAAAGGGCTGCGGCAATGGCAAGACCTGCAGGATCAGCAGAGCTATGGCGGGGTAATCGGGGCTGCAAAAGACATGTCGCCTGCCGGCCGTCAAGACTTGCTTGAGCGCCTGCGCCCATCAGATCCCAATGCGCCTAACTTCGCAGCCAATCAACAACGCTGGGACAAGATGCAGGCGAAGTTTAAACAGCTCGATACGGAATGGGAAAAGAACCAGGGCACAATGCGCGTTGAGTCTTCATTGCAAAATAACTTCCCGCTTGACTCGACAGACAAAAATAACCAGCTGGCAATAGACCATTATTTTGATCGGAAAGTTGCGGCTGGTTTCAATATCAACAACGCCGACAGCCTGAACCAGGTCGCTGAGATAACCACAAAATCTGGCATGCTGCCGACGCAGATTAAGACGATGCTCACTGCAGGAGCTACATCTCGCGATCCTGCCGTCGTTGTTCCAATGGCCAAGATGTACGGGCAGATTTTCGACAACAATCCGGCGGCGGCCACCGGTGTTGATAAGGGGGCCATGGCGTTCTATTCGAAAGTTTATGCCTATGACCGTGCTGGTGTGCCTGCAGAGAAAGCTGTTGATATGGCCTACAACCAGGTCTATCAGCAGGACGACCGCTTGAAGCAGATGATTAGCCAACAGGTCAGGGATAAAGACTACATCAAGGCCAGAACCACCGCAGCGCAGGACAATATCAATAGCCTGTCGCCATCGTGGACAAGCTTCGGCGCGCCAAGCATCAGCGCCGCAGGACAGGCCAATCAGTTGTACCAGCGCGACTACCAGACCATTTACGATGCTAACTTTGCCCAGACCGGCGGCGATGCTGATCAGGCCAAGGCCATGACCAACGCCATGATTAAAAAGGTGTGGGCAGTATCGACTATTAACGGGAAAGAAGAGGTGATGAAATATGCACCTGAAGCCGTGCATGGCGTTACGAACGGTTCTGGTAACTGGATCCAAGGTCAATGGGAAGAAGAGAAGCGGGTGCTTAAAGGGTCTGCATTTGGTGGTACGCGCGATGACACTGATTTAGTCCTGATACCTGATGCAGTAACGCCACGCGACCAGAGCTATAGCGTCATGCTCCGCCAGAAGAATGCTGAAGGCTATGATGATGTGCGCCCGTACTACGGGGAAAATGGCATGCCTTTGAGATTCAAGCCTGAGCAACAGAGCTCACCAATGTATAAGCAAACAATGGGAGTTCAGCAGCAGAGAGTCGACGCGGCTCGCGCGGCGAGACAGGAAGAGCAGAAGCCAGCATTTACCAATCAACAGGGCTACACACCGCCTGATCTCACTAAACCATTTGGTACCGGCATTGCTAACCAATTGCCGAGCAACATCACAGCAGGGGGACAATAATGCCAACGTATGAGATGAAACCTGACGATCTGCTTTCTGCTGATGTCCAGGCCATTCCCCAGCCAGATGATAGTGCAGCATACATGGAAACGCCGTCGTTGCTTTCGGCGATCAACCCATTTACCGATAACCAGCAGGTGCAGCGGGGACGTGATGCGGCTTTCCGGCTGGATAACTCCCTTGGGAGCTTCATCGCAACTGCGCCATTTAGCCAGTTTGACAAAGTTGATGGGTATAACCCTTTTGACAACGACGCAGCAGACCTAAAGGGGTATGAGGATTATGCTGATTCATTCATTGATGTTGGATCCCCTGATGAGACGCGTGCGATAAAGAGCCGTATCGATCGGCAGTTGCAAGACCGGCAATACCTTGCGGAGACCGGCGGCGCTGGAACAATCTCCAGTCTGGCTATGGGCCTTATTGATCCGATAAACCTGGCATCAATGTTTGTCCCAGCAGGTGCCGTAGTTCGTGGCGGTGAGATTGCAGCTACTGCCGGCAGGTTTGCTTTGGCCAACGCCGTAGGCGGTATCGCGTCTGAGGCTGCGCTCAGCGCCACCCAGGAAACCCGTACACTGGGAGAAAGCGCGGCAAACGTGGCTGTTGATGCGATGGTGGGCGGTATCCTCGGCTCCGGTGCGCAATTACTGGCGGGGGCAGGGCAACGCGCCGCAGTATCTGAAGCAGTGGCCAGCAACCTGCGAGGCAATGACTCGCCACAAAGCATCGGCGCAGCGCAGGTTTTCAATACAACCCTGGATCAGGAGCAGTTGGCTGGTCTTGGTTTGATTAACAAAACCCTGAGCGTTAACCCAGGCGGCCGTCTGGCGCAGTCACCATCGCGTGCTTCTCGAGCTATTAACCAGCAGTTGGCAGAGAACAATTATTACTTTGCCAAAAACGATGAAGGGCTGGCCACGTTTACCGCGGCGGAAACCAAAATCAAGCAATACGATGCGATGCTATACAAACAGATGGAATCTACCAAAGACGCGTACCAGGCGTACAGCAATAACGTGCGTGCAACTGGCGGGCAGCGTATGAACTTTGTAGATTTCAATGAAGCTGTTGGTATGGCTATGCGTCGAGGTGATCAGAGTGAAATTCCAGAAGTGGCCCAGGCAGCAGCACAGATCCGCCCGATGTTTGAGGCGACCAAAGTCCGCATGCAGGAACTAGGCATTTTGCCGGAAGACGTTGACGTTTCTACGGCGCAAAGCTATCTGCCGCGCATTTACAAATTCGATAAAATATTGTCTGACCGCACAGAGTTCCGTGGGCGCATTGCTAATTGGATCCAGGGTATCAGCAGCAAAGGAGCCGATGCCGCCGGTGCGCGTATAGAAAAAATTGACTCCGGTCTTGCTGCAGCAGCAGAGGCGCAACCGCGCGCGCAGACACTTGCGGACGAGATTGCGGCAGCAGAGTCATGGTCTGGACGTAAAACTGAACTTATGGACGAGGTCGGTAACCGCACTAAGTTGATCGGCCAAGAACAGGACATAACCGCCAGGCTGGAGAAGCAGCAGGGACAATTGGCCACAGCCAAAAATCAGAAGATGATCACCCGACTTAACAAAGAGGTGTCAGACCTGCGAACCAAGCTGGATGACGTCGCCAGAGCGAAGGAAGAACTCCCAGCGCTACAGCGCCATCTGGATTTACTGGATAACCCACGCAAACATCGCTCAGAGCTGCGCAAGTTGCAGAAGAAGGCCAACTCCACGACCAGACTGAATGCAAGCCGTGAGCGCGCGCTGAAGGCGATGGAGCCACTTTCACGGGAGGAAGCCGAGGATGCCGCTGATGAGATCGTTAATAAGATAATTGGCGCACCTTCCGGCCTGGTACCGGCTCAGCTTTTGCCTGAAAAGATAATCGGGCGGGCAGGCTTCACCAAGAGCCGCAGCCTGCTTATCCCTGACGAACGAATTGAGGACTTTTTGGAGTCTGATATCAACCACGTCATGGAAAGCTACCTTCGCCAGGTCGGTCCGGAAATCGAGCTTACCGCGCAATTTGGCAGCAAGGATATGGGCGAGCAAATCCGCCAGGTTTCAGAGGAATACACCCAGTTGATCAAGGATGCCAAGACGCCGAAGGAACGGGGAAGGCTGGAGAAGCAGCGTGATGCTGATCTGCGAGACATAGAAGCAATGCGAGATAGGCTGATCGGTACGTATGGAGCACCGAAAGACCCGCGCAGTTTCTTTGTCCGTGCTGGACGTGTAGCGCGAAATATCAACTTCCTGCGCCTGCTTGGCGGTATGACAATATCCGCAGCCACTGATCTGATGAGGCCGGTTATGCAGCACGGCCTAAGCAAATCATTGCGTCCGATGGGCGCCATGCTCCGCAACATGTCAGCGGTGAAAGTGGCCACAAAAGACCTGCGAGAAATGGCGGTTGGCCTGGATTATGTGTTGTCTACCCGAACGAAGGCCATTGCTGATCTCACTGATCCATACAGCCGGCGCTCTGCTTTTGAGCGTGGACTTAACTGGGGTACGCAGAAATTTGGCAACTGGACGCTGATGAACCAGTGGAACAGCGCCCTGAAGTCATGGTCAGGCCTTATCGTTCAATCCCGCATCCTGGACAATGCGCAGCTGCTGGCGGCAGGGAAGGAAGTGCCTAAGAAGGAGGTCAGAAAGCTGGCGCAAATCGGTATCGACCAGAGCATGCTGCGCCGCATTGGTGAGCAATACGCGAAGCACGGTGAAGATATGGACGGGCTTCTAACTGGCCATAGCCACCTTTGGGACGACCGTGCAGTGCGTGAGGCTTTCCAATCTGCCGTATTGAAAGACGTTGACTCTACCGTCGTCACGCCGGGCGTTGGCGATACGCCGTTGATGATGAGCAATGAAGTAGGCAAGATGATCCTGCAGTTCAAGACGTTCATCTTTGCTCAGCATAACCGCGTGATCGCCTCCGGCATCCAGCAGGGTGATGCATCGTTCTATCTTGGCGCCATGGGCACGATAGCACTCGGCGCTATGGTCTACGTTATGAAGCAAAAGCTCAGCGGCCGGGATATAGACTACAGCCCTAACAACCTGGTTAAAGAGGGCATCGACCGCGCAGGCATGATTGGCTGGCTATCAGAACCACTGAACGCCGTGGAGAATATCAGTGGTGGCCGGTTCGGCCTTGGCGCTATGTTTGGCGCACCGCCGGTGTCACGTTTCCAGAGTCGTAATGCAATCGGCGCTCTACTGGGGCCAACATTCGACATGGCCGGCGATGGTGCAGTGATTGCCAATGGTGTTCTGAACGGAGAATTTGACGACAAGCAGACACATGCGGTCAGGAAGTTGCTACCATATCAGAACCTGTTTTACATATCCCCGCTTTTGAACCGGGTAGAAGAACAACTTAAGTAGGCGCATATGGATATAGAACAAGCAAAATTATTTAACTCGGAATTAAATAGAGTGGAAACGTCAGCAAGAAATGGAAGGTCAATAACAGTTTTAGTTGCCGTTGGGCTTGTCGCTTACATGGTTTTTGTTGGTTTTTTTATTGATTTTGAAACTGTTTTCATAATCTTAGCTTTGCTAGGTTGTGGGGTGAATTGGATTTTAAATGCAAGAAAAGCAGCTAAGTACAAAGAAAGTTTGAACTCATACTGCTGGTCAAAATTCGGTAAGAGCCATGACGATGCCAAGTATAATGAGCTGTCTGAATAACTAACCCACCAAGCTCCGCCGACTACCACCCAACAAAAAGCCCGCATGGCGGGCTTAGTCTTCAGTGTCAGATGATGATTTTGAAATTCTTCCAATAGCGAAGACTGAGGCTAGGCCAATCAAGTCAACAGTAATTAGCGTGCCAGCGAAAACAGTTTGTCCTTTAAGGGCAAATAAAGTCGCTATAGCTAAGATAATCAAGGTTATTGAATATGCCATCCATTGACCGCGCCTATCCTTTCCGATAGCCCCATCAACAGATTTTTCTGTAACTCGATGTCTATGCGCTTGCTCTTTTTCGCTTCTCTCCAAAATCCTCTCAGCGGCACCAGGCACAATGTCATTGTACTCGCGCAACATTACAGGAGGAGGAAGTGGGCCGCGGAATGCTGATCGGCTAACCATCGCCATGACCTGCGGCCTATCAAGAAGTCGTTCTAAAACTACTGGATTTTCAACTAACTCATGCTCAATTTTGTCGACAAGCTGAGTAGATTCTGAGCAGGTTTCATCAGGCTCTGACTGGCTTTCTTGAGATTCTAACTCTGTGCTCTTTTCCATAAACCTCAATGCTCACCATCAGGTCTTTGCCATAAGCCCGAACATCTGAATCCATATTCTCAGCATCAGATTTAGTACCAGCTATTTTCTGGTAGTCGGTGTTTGGAACCATGTTAAGAATGCTGCCAGCAGCGCGCAGATATCTACGTGTGGACTGCAACATACCGTACCTCCTTTGAACCCAACAAAAAAGTTGAATTACCACTTCGGTAATCTTACTCAAGTTTGAGTAATTTGCAATTGGCAAAGAATGTTTAAACATTCGAGAATTGCTTCGGGAATGGAAGCGTTAAAGCGCCGGTAAAGCACCGGCGCGGGATGGGTCACACCTTCCCGATCGCGTGGTCGATGTAGCGGGCGTGGGTCTGGATATCACCCAGCGCGCGGCGCATGGCGCCGACGTATCCCCGGATAACGTCAAGCTCCCGATCAGCTGCTGACACATCGAACCCGTCAGCGCGCAGCCATTCCAGCAGAGTGAGCAGGGTGCTGCTGTCATCCTTATTAAGGAAGTCGCGGACGATTGTCGCTTCGTGCTTCCGGTTGGCCGGCAGACTATAGTTCGGCCGCTTGCCTGCCGGGATGAACTCGCCTTCGTGTATTATCTGCTGCAGCTTGTCGACCAAGGCGGACAGGTTAGCGGTTCCGGTTAGATCGCCAAGCGTGTTGTGGCCATAGCGCTGGCTGGCTAACTCGCTCTCCATCCGGTCGAACTCCGCGATATACGCTTCCTTGAACTGCGCCGCCTTCTTGCCGGTGAAACCCATCACCAGGAAGACGAAGCCGTTCTTTGTGATCTGGTACATGGGTAAGGTGCGCCCGGTAGGGTCTTGGTAATCACTCAGCGCAAAATTGCGTTCAGTGAATTCCGGCGAGCAGTCGATAGTTTCAACCCTGCGGATAACGTCAGCATGGCGCTTGCCAAAGAAGCCTGAAACGGATCTGGTAGTTGTGACGGCTTGGCCGTGACTGACGATAATTTCAGGTGCAGACGCTGGGAATTGAGTAGCCATTGTGATTCTCCTATTAGTGAGTAATCACCACCGGAGACGCCAATCTTCTGGTGGTGAGCTGGACAAGGTTGGCGTACCGGCCTAATAGGATACCGGCGCTTCCGGAGAAGCCCCTGCCCAGCCCGCCATTGAGAGGGTGTAGCTGGACCGCACAAACAAAAAAACACGCTGTGCGCGTGTCATGTGCGCCTATTAGTAATATTCAGGACGCCAATCCCGGCACCAGATTTTGCTGGTGCGATATCACTGTGGCGCAGGTTTGCGAGAAAGTAAACTTACCAGAAAGGTAACTATTGTGCGAGTTTGGCGTGAAAAAGATTACCAAACAATAAGCCGGGCTAGGCCCGGCGAGGTATTGACTGTGGTAATTATTGTTCCAGCTGGTGTGTAATAAATTTCGAATGGGTTCTAATTTCTTCCTTCATTTTCTCGTTTTGTGTGACGTAGTTCACCAAAGCATTCAGTTCCAGCATAGCGCCGCCGATCTCTGAGCCGTCCGCATCCAGCTCTTTCAGTAGCCTTTCCAGTAGTGAAGCCTTAGCTAATCCCGCGATCCCTTCGCGCGTGTTGACGTTCTTCTCCAGCATCCTGCTGGTCGGGTAGCTGTACTTCTTCATTGTGTTCTGCACCTCGCTCAGCCCTTAACTACTGTATAAATAACCATACATAATAATAGGTGGTTTAGCAATATGCGCAACTAAATTACCATTAAGGTAATAATTTTAAATATAACACAGTATTCGATTCATGTATGGGTTTGTCATGGCTAAAATGAGCGAAAAGCAAACGAGCGGAGCGGCAGCGAATGACTGTATCAACACAGATAAGCAGGGAGGATTACACAGGGAATGGGGTTACAACCGTGTTCCCGTATCGATTCAGAATCTTTAACGAAAGCTCTCTGAACGTTGTGCGCACCGACACAAACGGGATCGAGACGCCGCTGGTGCTGAATACTGATTATTCGGTTTCGGGCGTCAGATCATACAGCGGTGGCAGCATCACTCTAAATGCGGCCCTTGCTCTTAACTTTAAGCTGGCAATTGTCCGGCAGTTACCCACCGTGCAAGAAACAGACATTCGCAATCAAGGTAATTTCTTCCCTGAAGTCCATGAGGACGTTTTCGACTACATGACAATGCTTATCCAACAAAATGATGAAGCATTGACACGTGCACTGCTTAAACCTGTTGGGGGTAGTCATTACTACGATGCAAAAAACCTGAGGATCGTTAATCTTGCTGACCCACTATTACCGCAGGATGCAGCTACGAAGCAGTGGGTTGATCTTCAGTATTCAGTCCCCACAGAGGAAGCAAAGCAAGCGGCACGTGAGGCAAAAGAGGCCAGGGATGAGGCACAGGTAATCGCTGATAAGTTCGGCCTGGTTGATACAGCAATTGACCAAGCTGAAGCAGCCCGGGATGGTGCGGTACTCAATAACGCTCAATCAGGCATTAATGCCGATCGTGCGGAAGCAGCAGCCACAGCCGCCGCAGCGGCAGCCAATGAATACCCTGATGTGCCAACGGCGCAAGCGGCCATAGATGCTGGACAGATCCCCGTTGGCGCATACTTTAATGTGCGTTCCCCGTCTAATAATTCCTGGGTAGATGAGTACCGTAATATCGCTGGTGTGGCTACGCCAACAGGAAAATCTATCCCTTCTGCCGCGCTCGTTGAGGCTATTCGTATTGCGCAGCAATTTCTCAGCAGCGTAATTCCACAGCTTGATTCAAACGCGCTTGAAGGGCATCACCTGGCGGTGACCCCGCTCGACAGAACTGGCGGGATAATGGCTATTGACGACGACGCAGGTGTTGGTTTTGCTGGTATGCCTGATGTCATTCAAGACCGTGTCGGAGTCATTACCGATGCAAATACCCGTAAGCGTTTCGCCGGGTTCTCTGTAGCCTTCACGGAAATTTCTGGGAGAGGTGGTTTTCTCGTATTCGATGATAACGCGGGGCTGCTCTTACCGGATATGAATGATGCTGTACAGGATCGCCTGAAGGTAATCTCTGAGACGCAAATTGCAAAAATACTCTCCGGCGCCGGCATTCAAGCGGTGACTTTATCGAACGACAAGACAAAAGCTTTCGACTATTTCGACGATGATGGCAACTGGCATTTATGTGGAGTGGATGGACCGGTACAAGATATTTTGAACGGTTCTTCTGGCGGCGGTGGAAGCTACATCCGAATTTTCAATAATAAACCGGCATTGGTCGCATCACAGGATGCTACGGCCCCGCTGTGGTCTGATTTTCCCGTTGTCAGCGCAGTAAAATTACTGGGTTCTGGTGGCTTTGTTTTCACTTATGACAATGGCACCACGCTTAAATCGAGCATGCTTCCTGACACAGAACCCAAAGGGGCATATAAGGCGCGTGAATTAAGCGCATCAACGACCACTGTCCATATGATTGCCAATACCGGGCAAAGCCTTTCTGTTGGTCAGGAGGGCGCTACAGTTTCTCCGAAGGACCCTGCATTAACAGGCCGAGCTTTAATGTTCAGCGGGGCGGGTCAGGATCGCGGAGACGTAACAGGGAATGCTATTACTGCAGATAGTCTCGGTGCATTAACAGACGCATCACCGCCGACGCAATCGATCGCTACCCCGATCATTCAGCGCATGCTTTACAACATGACAAGCCGCGGAGTTTCCACAGCCAATCAGCCGGTTCTATTGGTTAGAACACATGGGTTCGGCGGTGCCGGGTATTCGTTATTGAAAAAGGGCACGCCAACATACGCCAACGGGCAAACTGAAGCTGCAGAGGCAAAGAGACAATTAGCCTCAATCGGTAAGACCCTTGTGATCGATGCTCTGACTATTACTCATGGTGAATTTGACTCTGCATCAGTGACCGCCCCAGGTCAATATGCCGGGTACCTTGAGGAGTGGGCCAACGATCACCAAGCTGACTATGTAGCTCTGACTGGACAGGCGACACCGCCTAAAATAAGCGTGAATCAGATGGGTTCCCGTATCAGAACGGTGAGTCCAACCACCGGTGATGTCATCTATGGCGATTGGGTGGCCAATGACCAGCGCACATTTGCCAATTCGCGCGCAGATGCGTTTATGTCATGCGCAAAATACCCACTCAATATTTTGTACCCGCTTGATATCCAACATCTTAAGCCCCTTGGTTACGCGTTGGCTGGAGAGTATGAGGGGCAGGCGATTGACTGGATGCTTTACGATACGGTCAATAACCCAACGCACGCCAAATGGAAGCCGGTGCAGCCAGTGTCGTGGACCCTTTCGGGGAGCACTCTTGATCTCACGTTCGACTCCCCTCTCGGATACCCATTAACAATAGATACGACGACGCTTGGCGCGGCCCCAAATCATGGTTTCGATATCGAGGGCGGTGCGGTTGCGGTTACGTCAGTAACTCAAACCGGTGATTTTACATTCCGAGTCGTTTTTGCAAGTGCCCCGCCAGCCGGGAGTATTTTGCGGATTGGTTTTAATAATAATGTCCCTGCTGGGTTCCCTGCGCCTTATGAAAACTGGACTTTCCCTCTGGTGAACATTCGAGATACATCACCACGAATGAGTAAGTACACCGTCCGTAATTTATATAACTGGTGCTTATTGTGCCGGATACCGTTCAATTAAAGGAGTCAACTCATGGCTGTAGTATTAAACACAAATAAGCCCTATAACGGCCGTCGCCAGCTGATTGACTTATCGGCGGCATATCTTGATCCGGATTCGTTATTCAATGCACATAAAGCACGTGTGGTTGCCGATGGTGGTTTCATACCCCGCGAAGCATCACTGCTGTCTGAAATCCAATTCCTGGTTAATAACGGTATGTGGAATCGTACTGGCGCGTATTGCGCTCCAGACTGGGGGATCAAACAGGACGGGTCCGGCAATGTCACTAAACTTTATGGGCTGGCAAATAGCCCTGACTTTATCCCTGTAACTGTCGCCGGTGAATCACACCCATTGACACTTGACGCGTCAGGATCTCGCACTGCTATCAACGTGCTTTTAACAAACGGCGGTCAATTCCTACAGTCAGAATCAGTCATTAAGTTGCAAAGCAGAAAGAATGATTTGTTCTTGCTCAGTACCTTAATGCGAGATAACGCATTATCCGATAACGCCGGTATTGCTGTTGGTTTTGGTACGGCTTCAAGCACATTGGCTTTTGCTGAAACTCGGCAAACAGTTGGCGGAATATCGAATCCATGGAAGTACACATGCACAAATAAAATTCCGGTTGCAGCTGGGAGTTATGTTGCTGCAACTCAGGTTCCATACGCAGACTTTGTTCCATCGGCAGGGTTATGCGATCCCGCTACGGGCAAAGTTTATGGCTACCAAAATGGGATCGTGGCTCAGACTGGTATTTCCTCTACCGGCGCTCTGGCTGATATCAGTTCGCAGTCAGCTTATATTTTCATTGGCCCAACATACCTTAATGCGACAACCGGACTTAATGCTGTGAATGGTGCTATTGCACGAGTTCGCAGCTTAATCACGGCCTATCCAGATGACGCAGAGCTTATTTCCTCGCGCGCCTAATTCGCTGGGGTGGAGTATGAAAATGGGAAATAACGGGGGTTGGTCCTATTTCTGGTCATGGGTAACAGGTGCGTTGGCGACCTTATCCCTGCAGGACATCGTATTTGCAGGCGGCGCAGCGGTGACAGCGATATTTACGTATCTCACATATAGATCGAATGACCGCCGTAATAAGGCCAGCATCGCGGCAGAGCAGGAAAAAACGCGACTATATCGAGAGCTGATCGAGTCTCAGAAAGGTAAACCTGTAGGGGAGTATGCGGCTGCGGTCGGTGTAATCGGCCAGCAGATTGTTAAAGCTGAAACGGAGGCGGAAGCGTGAGCAATATTAAAAAGGGCGCTGCCGGCGCCGTTTGCTCTGTCATGGTGATCATTGGCATAGTGCTGTCGAGTGGGGAAGTGAAAACCAGTCGCGCCGGGCTGGAGCTAATCGGAAATGCTGAGGGCTGCCGCCGTGACCCATACAAATGCCCGGCGGATGTGTGGACTGATGGCGTTGGCAATACTCACGGCGTTAAACCTGGTGTGCGCAAAACCGATCAGCAGATCGCCGCTGATTGGAAAAAGAATATCATCGCGGCTGAGCAATGTGTCATCCGAAACGCGGCAGGCGACAAGCTTTCCCCAGGGGCTTTCGATGCCGCGGTGAGTATCACGTTTAACGCCGGCTGTGCAACTATGCAGAAGTCGACCATGTTCCGCCTATTCCGGCATGGGAATACTGCCGGCGCATGCGAGCAGTTCCCTCGCTGGGTTTATGCGAGCGGTGTGAAAATGAATGGTCTGGTGATTCGGCGGGACAAGGAGCGCGCTCTATGCCTGGCAAAATGATTTCCTATGGAGTGGTGATCCTGCTGGCGCTGGCGGCAGTTGTCGGCGCAGGTGCCTGGATGGCAGGCCGACATTATCAGCCGACGATTGACCGTCTCAACGAGGCGCTGACGCAGTGCAAAGACACCGGCAGGCAGCAGGCGGAAACCATCGCCAGCCAGAGCGCGGGCATTGAATCGTTACGGCGTGCGGATGCAGAACGAGAAGCCAAGGCTAAGGCCGCTCAGGAAAAAGCCCGCAGGGAGGCGCAGGGCGATTACAGCAGGGCCAACGAGGTTCTTTCTGAGCGCACCACTGGTGAAGTATGTGCGGCAGCTTCCGCAGCATTTGACGATGAGCTGCGCCGGGAGCGTGCACAGTGAATAAGTTAATCCCTGCGATCTCATTGATGATAGTCGGCTGCTCGAACGCGCCGCCGGCACCGTCTTATGTTGAGGTGAAAGTACCGGTTGCCGTACCGTGCAGAACTGCAGACGTTGCGCGACCGGCGTTCGCTGTTGACCAGTTGCCGATCGGTGCTACTATCGACGTCCAGATGCGAGCGCTACGCGCCGAGCGTCACCAGCGGATCGGTTTTGAAAGAGAGTTAATCGCCGCTAACGAAGCGTGCAAAAATTGAGCTGCTTTTTTTGATGACGGTATAAAAGACGGTATCTAATTTCACAAGCCCAAACTACATACTATAAAATCAATTGGTTACGCTAACTGTAAATAATTGAGTGGGAATGATGAACCGCTAATCACTGACTATCAGTGATGATTTAAAAACCCCCGTTGCGGCTAGGCTGTGCGGGGGTTTTCTTTTTTCCGACGCCCACGAAATATTCCCTTTGCGCACCTCCTTGTATTCATTTTGGTTATACCAAAGATCCCTTTTTTGATTATTCCCTGATATCAGCACAGCCCTATACTCGGTCAATCCCTGCTCTCTGGAAAACCTGCCCCTGCAGCGCTACCCAGTAAAACACCAGGGTATGCATAAGCTTCGGAACTGGCAGAAGGTAAATTATTACTAATCAGTATGTTGATGCCATTTCATTCACCGGTTAATCCCGGGTCTTCCTGCCGGTGGTGGCGTGCTTTTCATGATGCAAGGTAATACAAAAACAAGAAAAGAGGATTTTTGCCATGAACAAACAATCCGTCACCGACATTGTCGATCAAAGCCCGATCGGTGGTTTACAGATAATGACGCTGCTCTTGTGTTTTATTGTATTGATGATTAATGGTCTGGATGCCAGCGCGATGGGTTATATCGCCCCTGAATTGGCTCAAGAATGGGGGATTGATCGCGCCGAGTTGGGCCCGGCTTTCGCTGCAGGTCTGTTCGGCATGTTACTCGGCAGTTTCATTTGTGGCCCCGCGGCGGACCGTTATGGGCGCAAAACGGTGTTGCTGATCTGCTCGGTTATCGTCGCTTTAGGCACCCTGGGTTATGCCTTTTCCTCATCGATTACCGTGCTTGTGGCACTGCGGTTGCTGACTGGCATGGGACTAGGCGGCGTATTGCCCGGTTGCATTACTCTGGTGTCAGAGTATTCGCCCATTCGCTGGCGCATGTTGCTGGTCACCTTGAGCTTTTCCGGTTTTACCTTGGGTATGGCGCTCGGCGGCTGGGTGGCCGACTTGCTGCTGCCGGTGCTGGGCTGGAGAGGCCTGCTCTTTGTGGGCAGTATCGCTCCTTTGGTGATGCTGCCAGTGCTGTATTTCATGCTCCCTGAGTCGATCTGTTTCCTGGCCAACAGGCCGCAACAGAGAGCTAAATTACTGCGGATCGTCGAACGGATTGGCGGCCATAGGAAGTGGCAGGACGTAATCTTTACCGACGGTATGGACAGAAAGCCCGGCGAAAAAAACCTGCAGCTGTCTCCCGTGGCGGCGCTATTTTCTGAAGGGCGAACCGAGCGTACGCTGCTACTCTGGCTGACCTTTTTCTGCTGCTTATTCTCGTTCTATCTGTTGAGCAATTGGCTACCCACGGTATTGCGCAGCAGCGGCTTTGACGCTCGGATGGCCTTACATGTTGCCGCAATGCTGCCGCTGGGGGGCATGATCGGTGGCATCATCACAGCACTTCTCATCGATCGAATCGGTATCGCCAAAATACTCCCTCCTTTAGCCTTATTGGCCTCGGTCGCGCTGCTGGTTACCGGCAGCCAGCTCGGCAGTTCTACCCGTTTATTGGTTTGCGTTTTTTTCGTGGGTTTTACCCTCACGGGAGCATTGAACAACATCAGTATTTTGAGCGCTGGCCTTTATCCCACCACGGCACGTGCGACCGGAGTGTCATGGGGGATCGGCGTGGGTCATGTGGGTTCCATCACGGGGGCTTATCTTGGCTCTTGGCTGTATACCGTGGTTGGTGATTTGCAGAATTTTTTCTACTGGATGGCGATTCCCGCATTAATTGCCGCTTTGGCGTTGTTCTGCATGACCAGGAGAAAGGATCTGTTTGCGGTACAGGCGGGTTCTTAACGACGGGTACGATCAAAACAAACGGGGCTGAGGAGAGGGTATGAAGCAACTGCATGCAGAAATTGCTGGGGCAGGTATCGCCGGGCTTACGGCGGCGGCGGCGCTGGCTCAGCGTGGCTGGAGCGTGAGAGTGCATGAGCGTTCGGCAAACCTGCGCACCTTTGGTGCGGGCATCTATATCTGGAGTAATGGGCTGCGTGTGCTCGAGGCGATTGGAGCCTATGACGAAGCTATGGTGGGGGCACACGAAGGGGCCGTATTCCAGACCCGGGATCACGGCAACGCAACGATGGAGGATATTCCGATCAACAGCAGCGGTGCCCCACGTCTGGTTACCATCCTGCGCGAGCGGCTGCTGCTGTCTTTGCTCAATGCGGCTCGCCGCGCCGGTGCTGAAATTGTCAGCGATTCCGAGGCGGTGGGGGCGACACCGGATGGAAAGCTGCTGATGGCGGACAAGCGAACGCTGTCAGCCGATTTGGTGATCGGCGCTGACGGTATCAACTCACGGGTGAGAGAATCTCTGGACCTGCTGATGTACCGCAAGCCGCTGCACTATGGCGCGGTCAGAATGATGTTGAAGCGCGATGACGATGACGTACCGCCTGCAGATCGCTCGAACTACATTGAGTACTTTTCAGGCACGAGGCGGATCCTTTATACGCCCGCCAGCGCGACCGATCTTTATGTTGCACTGTGCTGCGCTGAGGACGATGTGGGTGCCTATCAGCTTCCGATTGCCCCGGAACTTTGGCGCAAATCCTTCCCACACCTTTCCGGCCTGATCGCACGTTTTGGCGAGGCCGGCCGCTGGGATGCGTTTGAGGTGCTGAAGCTCAAGGCCTGGAGCAAAGGGCAGGTGGCGATCCTCGGCGATGCAGCCCATGCGATGCCGCCTTACCTCGGCCAAGGGGGCGGTTGCGCACTGATGAATGCTCTTGGATTGGCGGTCAGTCTGGAAAATAACCGGGATATTCCGGCGGCGCTGGCAGTCTGGGAAGCGCAGGAAAGGCCGTTGACCGAACATACCCAAGACACGGCGGAACGCATGGGGCATATGAACCTGTGGCCAGACGACGTTCGTTCGGCCGTTTTGCGTATCACCGGACGCTGCGAGCAGATCGGCGCAGAGCGTATGAAAACGGCGTTAAGCCTGCCGACGGGCACTTTGGCCTGATCATTGCTCCGGCCCGAGAAACGGGGCCGGGAGTAACCACTTTTTTAGTCCGCAGCCGCTGGGATAAGGCGGTGTTCATCAGGGAGGTTGAAAAATGACGCTTTTGGCAGACGAAGTGTTTATGGATCCGGCACGCCTCAATGAGGATTACGATGCACGCGCTACGGTAGGTGTCGACGGCTTCGCCAAAGAAATGGCGCGTTATCGCTCGCAGTCTGAAAAGATGAAACAGGCTTATGGCCTCCATTTTGATATCACCTATTGTCAGAAAAGTGGCCAGGCTCTGGATATTTATGGGCCAATGGTGAATGGAAACGGGCCGCTGCTGCCCGTTTTTCTTTTTATTCACGGGGGATACTGGCGAGCGCTGTCGAAAGCAGATTCCGCGATGATGGCGGGCACATTGGCGGTAAATGGCATTGCCACGGTGGTTATAGATTATCCACTCGCGCCGGCAGCCGGCATCGGTGACATCGTCCATGCCGTACGCAGTGCCGTGGCGTTCATTTGGCGGCGGGGACATGAGTTTGGGCTGGATCCGCAACGGATCTCGCTGGGTGGCAGCTCTGCTGGTGGCCATTTGCTTGCAACACTATTAGCACCAGGCTGGCATGTAGCTTTTGGCGTGCCGACCGATGTGGTGAAGTTTGCTTTTCCCATCAGCGGGCTTTTTGAACTCGCACCTTTGATGAAGACGCCCGTGCAGGCATGGCTGGCACTCTCCGACACCAGCGTGGCCGATTACAGCCCGATGCGTCACATCCCTGCGCCGGGGTGCCCCATCACCGTTGCCTGGGCTGAAGGCGATCCGCCCGGCTTCAAGCGACAGTCCGAAGCCTTTGCCTCTTTGTATAAAGCGGCCGGTGCGGAAACGAATATGCTCGAGGTGCCCCATTGCAACCATTTCGATGTGCTGATGGAGTGGGCTGACCCGACTTCTCTGCTTTCCAGGACGCTGATCTCGGGAATATTCCGCAACCTCTGATCGCCTCCCACTCATTTCTAGAGTTTCGGTTATCGCCGGGTGATTACTGGATGTACGCGGCCATTCATCGCAAGGAAAAGTGAGGCAGGAGCCTCACTGTTCAAGCTGCTGGTTTTGCTCATCATATCTGCGCCGGCAGTCCTGAATAGCCTCCATATTCCCCATAGTCCACTCAAACAGAATAGAGAACGGCCCTTGCAATGACTGGCCGAGCGGCGTCAGCGAATACTCGACGCCGAGCACCCGCCCATCCAAAACCTTGCGGTTCACCATGCCGTTACGCTCCAGCTTGCGCAGCGTCTGGGTGAGCACACGTTGAGTGACGCCATCAAGGCGACGCTTGATCGCATTGAAGCGCCTCGGCTCACGCAGCACCTCCAGCACCATCATTGACCATTTGTCCGCGATCTGGTCGAGAATGATTCGGCTCGGGCAGTCGGCGCGGTAGACAGTTTCATTCGTCTCCATCGGTATCCTCCAGCATCCCTGGGATGCTTCAAGTGCGTAATTGACGCCAGGTATGCAAAGTATACCATTCGATCGGCGGCGCGAAAGTCCAGCGCCGATACCCTGACAAACAAGGACATCGACATGAAAGATACCGATTTCAGCAAACTCAGCTTGTCTCACGCAAAGGGGGTCATGACGATCACCCTCAATAATCCGCCGGTCAACGTGCTTGATGTGGCTTTGATGTCGGAAAGCAGCCGCTTACTGCGTGCCTTGCGTGACGACCCGGATACTCGCGTGCTGGTTTTCCAGAGTGCGGATCCGGAGTTCTTCATCGCTCATGTCGACATGACCTTAATCGATGAACCGCATGCTTTCGATGAGCTGGCGCGTAATGCGCCGGAAGGGCTCAACCCGTTCCAGGCATTCGGTGAGTTGCTGCGCAGCCAGCCCCAGGTGACTATCGTTAAGCTTGCCGGGCTGGCGCGTGGGGGCGGCGCAGAATTCGTTGCGGCGGCCGACATGGCTTTTGCCGCCGAAGGGCGGGCAGGGCTGGCCCAATGCGAAGCCTTGATGGGCATTACACCCGGTGGCGGCGCGACGCAATACCTGACGAACCGCATGACGCGTGGTCGCGCGCTTGAAGTGGTCCTGGGGGCCGATCTTATCGATGCAGCGACCGCAGAGCGCTATGGCTGGATTAACCGCGCCTTGCCCGCATCCGAACTCGACGACTTTGTCGAACGCCTGGCGCACAACATTGCGGCACTGCCCGAAGGGGTTATCGCGGCGGCCAAGCAGGCGATGCCGGCGGCAGATCTGCGGGAAGGTTTTTATCGTGAGCATGAGGCCTGGGCGGGGCTTTTTGAACGTCCCGCAGCGGAGAGACTCATTCGAGGCGGACTGAAGGCGGGCGCCCAAACCAAAGTGGGTGAGCGCAACCTCGAAGGCCTGCTGCGCAATCTTGGTGCCTAAGCGGCAGTCTCAGCCGCAATCTTGCCGATGCCGGAAATGCAACGTCGGCAGGGTACAGCCCCGAACAGGCCTGGCGCCGGCTAGCAGGATGACCACTGCGACAGCAAGGCATGCAGCTTCGCGGGTTCCAGCGGCTTTCTTAATACCAGATAACCTTCCTGTTCGGCCTCTTGCAAAATGGGGGAGTTGAATTCCCCGCTGACCATGGCGCCGCTGGTGTCCGGCAGGCGTTCGAACAGCGCTTTCAATATATCGAAGCCGCTTTCACCGGAGCGAAGCCGTTGATCGCAAAGCACGGCGAAGGGGGTGAAGCCTGCGTCGATAATCGCAAAAGCCTCCTCGGCGGAAGCGGCGCAACGCACGGTGATCCCCCAGGTACTCATCAAACTCGACCAGGCGGAGGTGACCAGCGGATCATCATCCACCACCAGGCAGGCGCCGCTCAATGACTCATAGCGGGTAGGGATCTGGCTGTGGGTATAGGCGTTGAGGTTTTCTGGCGCTTTGACTTCGCCGGTATAGAGGGCAAAACGCATCCAGAAATGCGATCCCTTGCCCTCCACGGAGCGCATGCCGTATTTCACCTTCATCAATTTGGCGCAGCGGGCCACTACCGCAAGGCCTAACCCATGACCGGCGCTATCGATTTTCCACGCCAGTTCGGGGCGATAGTAGGGGGAGAAGATTTTGCCTTTCTCTTCGTCGGCGATGCCCACGCCGGTGTCCCAGACTTCGATCAGGCATTCTCCCTTTTGTGGGCGGATGGCAATCAATACGCCGCCTTTCTGGGTGTAGCGCAGCGCATTTTGTATCAGGTTAATCAGCGATTGTCGGATGAGCAATTGATCGCCCATCACGGCAATGCGTCGCTTGGGGCGCCATGTCCGCAGGGATAATCCCCGGCTGTTCGCTTCTTCACGGAACAGGGTTATCACCGAGTCAAGCAGGGTTCCAATATCGACATGGGTGGTCGCCGTACTGACGTTGCCGGACTCAATCTTGCTGAGATCGAGCAAAGAATTGAACATCAGGTGCACGGAGCGCACGCTCTGCTGCAGATCCAACAGCTGGGGGGTTAAAGAGGCATCGCGATTTTTATGGATGATGGCCTCGATCAGGAAACCCATGGCATGTACCGGTTGGCGCAAGTCGTGACTGGCGGTGGTCAGAAATTGGTTTTTATCGAGCAGGGCTTGTTCCGCCTCCTCTTTGGCCTGGCGGAATTGCTCCGCAAGGCGAGAGCTCTTCTCTTCGAGACGGGCTTGCTGAATAAAAAACTGATGAGAACTCAATGCGTGGCGGTAGATGGCGAACCCGTAAAGCAGGTTGAGCATCAACACAATGAGCATGACGTCGTTTAAACGCCAAATGATGCCAACGTTAAGCATGCCCCAGCAGGCAAAGAAAAACAGGGTAAAGGTACTGATGATGGGCGTCAAATGGGTCGCGTTCGCCGCGACGATGGCCGCGATGCTGATATTTAATAACAGGAAAAAATCGAAATTATTTATTTGTGGGGTTATTAAATATAATGAGGATATACCTATCCCATGTACGAAGGCGACTTTGTTGATATGTGGGAGCCAGCGGTTAAGAATAACGCCCGCATCCTCTTTCTCCGCTTCGCGTTGATATCTTTGGTGCCATAATCGGATAGCCAAAGCGCAGAATAAATACACTATTATCCAGCTGATTATCGGCCACAGCGGTTCACCCAGTAAATATATCCAAATAGCAAAGGGGATGCCGACGCAGGGCACAGCACTGAAACTAAAGACCAATCGAATAAACGTATTATTCAATAATCGGATTTGCGCGTGCGACGAAATGCCATCATCTTGTAAAGATTGAAGTAGTTTCATTCGGACGGCCCCTGCCTGCCATGCAGTAACGTAATAGCTTCTACCCGACTGTTTACGCCTATTTTTTTAAGGATATTGCTGATGTGCTCTTTAACCGTAGGTTCGGAAATAGCAAGCTGAGAGGCTATTCTCTTATTGGGAAAACCGCGCATCATCATGGTCAAAACGTCAATTTGTCGCGGCGTTAAATTGAAGTTTTGAAGATGGTTTTTGGCACTGGAAGCCTCCAATAGATTATCCATAGGAAACCAGCTTTGATTTTCTAACAGCGCAGCAACGGCTTTGGCGAATAATTCTGGCGGCTCATTTTTGAGCACGAAACCATGGCCTCCGGCATCACGTACCTTTTGGCCTATTTCATTATTTTCATCGCCGCTGACCACTAATAATCTTACCTGTGGGTAAAGCTGCCTGATCTCTTTGAGTAATTTTAATGCCGTGCCGTCGGATAACCAAAAGTCGATGACGATTAAACGCGGGGCGCCATTTTCCAGAATATGTCGATAACAACTCTCCTCGTTTGTCATCACGTAGGCGTGTTTAAATCGACAGTGCGTATTCAGGAAATTGGCGATGCCACTTGCCACCAACGGATGGTCATCAACGACCAACGCATAATCCTGCCCCAAGGGTATCTCCTTTTGCTAAAACCTATCAGATTGGTCTGACGACTTGTTATTTTCTACCCTCCCTACTTTAGGAGGGTTTTTTCGGTTAGGAAAGGGAAATATATTATTCAGGGATTTTGATAAGGTAAAACATAAAGCCATTCAGCATTTGGAACTGTTTGGTTACAAAGGACAATTTATGAGAAAACCACTTATCGCATTAACCGTTACGCTTCTGGTAGCTGGCTGTTCCACATTGAAAACCGATCAGGCAATACCGCTGCTGCAGGCGGAAACGGCCAAAATGCTGGGCCTGGGTTCATCGGATGAAATTACCGTCACCAATGTTAATGGTGCCCAACCCGACGCCCTTGGCGGGCAAAAACTTTCTTACCGTGCCACTACGGAGAAAGGACGAATCTTTGACTGCTCCTCGATGATGATGCCGGGTATTTTAGGTTCAGCCCCGTCGTTAAGCACACCAAGCTGTACCCCGGTCGTTACGCATAAATAATTCACCTGACGCGTTTAGCGAGGGTGGATGATCAATACCGATCCGCAGTTCCCATAATTTTGGCATCGAGACGTTAGCGCTGGGGGGCAATAAGCTAGTGTCTCGATGACAAATCAGCCTGTGTTCTCGCAAAACGCGCCGCGCATCCTCTAATGCATTGAGTTTTTCATATAAATAATAACTTTGATGGCATCAAGATAATTGGGCCGGAGAGAAAACATGAAAGATAAAACATCGCATAACTTAGCGGTAAGAAAACCGCTTTCGAAAGTTTACCTCGCACTTTTTTCCGCACCGTTGATATTGATTGGCCCAGCCGACGTGGCGCGTGCCGATGATGCTATTTTTGATGGTGAATCACGTATTACCGAATCTTTGACTTACACCGGGGATGTTTACGTCGGCCGTAATCAAAGCGGAAACCTGTTGATCGATAATGGCCAAATCAATGCCTATAACGTCAATATTGGCCGTCGTACTAATGGCCAGATATACGAAAGCCTGGTCACAGTCAAAGGGCCGAATGCCGTATTAAATGCGATCAATGACCAATCCGTTATGCACGGCAGTCTGAATCTGGGGCTGGGGACGTTACGGGTAGAAGAGGGCGGATTGGCGACGGCGGAAGAGATTATCGTCGGCACCACCGGGGGGTATGACAGCCATCTTAATGTCAAAGGGGCCGGTTCCCAGATGATCAGTGAGAGACTCGGTCTCGGCTTCGGACAGGGCGCACGTTCAACCTTGCTGATTGAAGATGGCGGGGTAGTGACCACCACGGCCGCCGCCAGAATCGACAGCGGTTTTCGCCCCGACGAGGCTGACAAGCTCAACCCCAAAGCCACGGTGACCGGCAATAACTCTCTGTGGAATATCACCCAGTCGCTCACCGCCAATGGCGATGTGGACGTGCTGAACGGCGGTGCGGTCAACGTTGGTAGCGCGGAGATTGCCGGTGTTTCAGGCTCAAGAAAAACCGCAGAGCTTTACATCGCCGGCAACGGCTCACGCTTTACCAGTGCGGGCAATGTCAACGTAGGGGATTATGGCAACGGGGTGCTGTCGGTTGTTGATGGCGGCTCATTCTCTGCCGGCAGCAACGAATTGCGGTTGGGGGATACCGGGTCCGGCTCTAACCGCGGCGCGTTGATTATCGGCAGCCGAGGCAACATGGATACCGGCACCGGCTTGACCGAACCTACGCTCGGCGCGGCGGGTGGTGCGGGTACTGTCGATGCCCAAACGGTGGTCAATCTGCGTGGCGGGTTGTTCGGCAGCTACGTTTACTTTAATCACAACTCAGATAACTACGACTTCCGCAACAAGATGGTCGGCGAAGGCGAAGTCATCAACACGGCCGGCCAGACGACGTTGAGCGGCGACCTGACTCAACTCCAGGCGAATGTCACCGCACGCGGCGGCAAAATCACCATCGCCAGCGACATCAATACGCAGCAAGAAGACAACGTTTTCGATGTGCAGACGCTGAGCGCCGAGAATGGCGGCACGCTGATCCTGAACGCCACTGCCGGTTCTGACGTCAGCAATGGTCTGGGTTACAGCAGCGCCGCGTCAATCAAAGCCGGCGGGACGCTGGGCGGCAACGGCACCTTGGGGCAGACTGAAATCCAGTCCGGCGGCCATATTTCCCCTGGCGACGGCAACATCGGTACCCTGACGCTGAAACGCTATCTGAATTTCCTGGGTGAATCCTTCTATGATGTCGATATCGCCGGTGATGGCAGCAGCGACAAACTGGTCGTTTCAGGCAAAACCACCATCAGCGATCAGGCCAAGGTGCAGGTGACCGCGTTGGATCCGCAAACCAGCTATCAAACCGGCCAAAGCTATCGCATTTTGACCTCGGATGGCGGGATTGACGGTCGGTTTGCTGAAGCCGTCTCAAAATCTGCATTTTTGGACGTTGCGCTTAACCACAGCACCAACGCTGTGGATCTGACGATTGCACAAAAGGACGGTAATCCAGGCGAGGGCGGTAACCCAGGTGAAGGTGGCAACCCAGGCGAGGGCGGCAACCCAGGCGAGGGCGGCAACCCAGGCGAAGGCGGTAACCCAGGCGAGGGCGGTAACCCAGGTGAGGGCGGTAACCCAGGTGAGGGCGGCAACCCAGGCGAAGGCGGCAACCCAGGCGAGGGCGGCAAGCCCGGTATTTTCCAGACGGTCGCGCAAACCAGTAACCAGTGGAATACCGCCGGTGCGCTCTCGACGTTAACGCAAAGCGGTCCTTCGCTGGCCTTGTATAACTCTGTGCTGCTGTTGAGCGCACCGGAAGCGCGCGAGGCGTTCAATCAACTGTCCGGTGAAGTTTATCCGTCCATTCAGTCTAACCTGATCGCCGGCAGTAGCATGCTGCTCAACGTGTTGAATCAGCGCATGCTTCGCGTATTTGATAATGATGCGCTGCCTGTTCCACCGATGGCGATGACGTTGGTTCAACCGGCTCAGGCTGAAAATAACGGCGTTTGGGGGCAGACGTTCGGCTCCTGGATGAGAAACAGCGGTAACGATAACGTTGGGAAATTGGACGGCCACACCAGCGGTTTCCTGTTGGGCGCCGATCGTAAACTCGCTGACCACAGTATCCGCGTAGGGGGATACGTAGGCTATAGCCGTGGCGACTATGATGTCGATAGCCGTCGCTCCAGTTCCGACAGCGATAATTACCACCTGGGTCTGTACGCTGCAGGGCAGCAGGATGCCTTCTCCCTGCGCGGTGCGCTGGGCTATACCTGGCACCGACTCGAAAATGAGCGCAACGTTAATTTCGGCAATTACTCGGATCGGCTCAAGGCGGACTATGACGCAGACTCGCTGCTGGCGTTCACCGAAGCGGGTTACCGTTTTGGTCAGTTGGATGCGAATATCGAGCCATTCGTCAACCTGAGTTATATCCGTTTGCATACCGATAACTTCCAGGAGAAAGGCGGGGCAGCGGCGCTGAGCGTCCGTAATGAAACGATGAATACGTTCTATTCAACGTTGGGCGTGCGGGGATCTACCGAACTGCCGAAAAACGTCAGCCTTTACGGTTCATTAGGCTGGCAGCACGCTTACGGCGATAAAAATACGTCATCGCGCATGGCATTTGCCGGCAGCGACGCATTTATCACGCAGGGACAGGCGGTAGATGACAATCTGCTGGTGGCGGATGTGGGGGTGAGCGTGAAGCTGTCGCGTTCCACTACGTTGGCTCTCGGTTATCAGGGGCAGTACGGTTCTGATACCCAGGTCAATTCGGTCAATGCCAATATCAGATGGTCGTTCTGATTCACTGAGGAAAAGGGCCTTTGGTCTTGAGATGTCGTTGGGCAACTTGCAGTTTTACCCGGTTGCCTGGCGATATCTCTGCTCCAGAAAACCTTCACTCCCTGTCGAGATTTTCGCTGACATCAGGCGCTAGCGAAACGGGCAGGCGAACATCCTCGCAAGATGAGTGCTCAATCAGCTTAAACAGCACGTTCTTTTCGTCACCGGTCAAATCTCGCCATTCGCCCAGCGGCAATCCTGTCAGATCGACGTTCATAATGCGCACACGCTCAAGTTTGGTGACGTGATAACCAAAGTATTTGCTCATACGGCGGATTTGGCGGTTAAGGCCCTGAACCAGCGTGATGCGAAACATCTGCGGCGCGATTTTCTCCACCCGGCACTTTTTCGTCACCGTATCCAGGATGGGGACACCGGCGCTCATCCCCTGAATAAACGCGTCGGTCAGCGGCTTATCGACGGTAACCAGATACTCTTTTTCGTGGTTATTGCCGGCACGAAGGATCTTATTGACCAGTTCGCCGTGATTGGTCAGGAAAATCAGCCCCTGGGAATCTTTGTCCAGACGGCCTATAGGAAAGGTGCGTTTGCTGTGATTGACGAAATCACCGATGTTATTTTGCACGTGCTTTCCCATGCTGGTGATGATGCCCACCGGCTTGTTCAGCGCGATAAGCACCAAATCTTCCGCATTACGTGGCTCAATCCGCTGGCCGTTAACTTGCACCACGTCCCCGACAAATACCTGAGCGGCCACGGCGGCTACGTTGCCGTTGATGAAAACGTTGCCCTGTTTGATATGACGATCGGCACTGCGGCGTGAACAGATGCCGCTGTCGCTAATGTATTTATTAAGGCGAATGGATGATTGAGTCAGCATGATTTCCCCGTAAAACGCGGACTATACAGTAACCCTTGAGGCCTTGCGAAGGGGCATATGGGGTAATGCGTAAACCGAAAGATCGCCCCCAATAAAATCGTGTGAATAATTTTTGCTCAAGAAATCGAATGAGCGAATCGAACGATTTAGTCGAAAGGTAATGAAAATGCATATTCTGACAGCCAATGAAGCCAAAACCCAGTTTGGCGATTTGCTGCTTAAGGCTCAGCGTGAACCGGTACAAATCACCCGTAATGGCAAGCCCGTTGCGGTTGTGGTGTCTGCCGAAGATTACGAGCAAATTGAAGCGATGAAACTCCAACTGTTACAAATGAAGATTCAGCGTTCCCAGCATGATATGGCGATCGGCAATGCCGTTGATGGCGAGACGTTTTTCTCTGAACTGCTGGAGCAGGATAAAGGATAAAGGATAAATGGCTAGTTACCGACTGACCGGTGAGGCGCAAAACGATATCCGGGAGATTCGCGACTACACATTGAGCAACTGGGGCATGCAGCAATCCAGAGATTACCTCGTAAGACTGCGCCAAGTATTAACCAACCTGACGGAAATGCCAGGCATTGGGCAGCATCGAGTCGAGGATCCAGGGAACGGTGTTTATAGCTTTCCCTACCTCAGCCATATGATTTATTACGCTACAGCAAACAGCGAAATTACCATTTTTGCAGTTTTGCTCCAAAGCCGCGTTCCAGCCAAACATCTGCCTCAGCGGCTGTAGGTTCAACTAATGTGATTTTACTCTTCACCCACCTTTACCACCCGGGTATTCAGCGGTGTGAGCGTTTGCCCGACGCTGCCGGTCGGCGTCATGCGCGGGATCGGTTGGCCGCTGTCGCTTTCGACTAAGGTTGAATGCGCCTCTTGCTCGGCAAACAGATGGTCTTCCCCCCATTGGCGCAAGCCGACGATCACCGGGAACAGGGCTCGGCCCTTGTCTGTGAGAATATACTCCTGATAGGCGCTGCCGTCTGAGGCCGGTGCGATCTCCAGAATGCCCTGTGCCACCAGGGTGCGCAGACGGGTGGAAAGGATATTTTTCGCCATCCCCAGCCCCTTTTGGAATTCACTGAAGCGGCGCACGCCGTCGAACGCGTCGCGCACAATCAACAGTGACCACCAGTCGCCAATCACATCCAAAGTGCGTGCCACCGGGCACGGTGCATCTTCCAGGCTTTTACGTTTCACGTTATCCCTCCTGCCACACTATCTGGTTGCATTATAAAACCTCTACGCGTAATGTCCATTGGGTTTAATAATGAAACCACTTTGGAGAAAACGATGAGTGACAAAACGCTGGATCCGATCTGCGTATCTCAGGCGAGGGGACTGAGTCGGCTGCCGGCTTCGCTGGTGTTGTTGCTGGCCGGCGCCAGCGCTTTTAGCGTGGCTAATGTCTATTACGCCCAGCCGTTGTTGGATGCCATAGCCCAGGAATTTGCTATCAGCGTGGCGTCGGTGGGTATGGTGATCACCGCCACCCAGCTTGGTTGCGCGTTGGCGCTGTTATTGGTAGTACCGCTGGGGGATCGCATTAATCGCCATCGGCTGTTAGCGGTACAGCAACTGTTGTTGATTGCCGCATTGTGCATGGTCGGTTGGGCAAACAGCAGCCTGCTTATGCTGATCGGCATGTTGCTGGTGGGATTATTGGGCACCGCCATGACACAGGGACTCATCGCTTTTGCCGCCACGCTGGCGGCACCTCATGAGCGTGGGCGGGTCGTGGGGGCGGCGCAGGGCGGTGTAGTGCTGGGTCTGCTATTGGCGAGAACCCTGTCCGGCGCGTTGGCAGACGCAGGAGGTTGGCGCACGGTGTATTTTTTTTCCGCCGGAGTGACGCTGGTCTTGCTGCCGATTCTGGCACGTTTGCTGCCTGCACCGAGCACGCCGCCTTCAACGCTTAGCTACACCGCCTTGCTGCGTTCGATGCTGACGCTGTTGCTGCGCGATCGCACGTTGCAAATTCGCGGCATGCTGGCGCTGTTGATGTTTGCGGCATTCAGCATCTTCTGGAGTGCATTGGTGCTGCCGCTGAGTCAGGCACCGTTCAACTTTTCGCATGCGGTGATTGGCGCCTTTGGCCTGGTGGGCGCGGTGGGGGCGCTGGCGGCGGTAAGAGCAGGGCACCTGGCGGACCGCGGCTTGGCGCAGGTGGCGAGCGGCATCTGTCTGCTGCTGTTGGTGCTGGCCTGGCTGCCGCTCGGCATGCTGGGTTATGGCCTGGGGTGGTTGATTATCGGCATTGTATTGCTCGATTTGGCAGGCCAAGCCATTCATGTGTTGAATCAGAGCCTGATTTTCAGCGCACATCCGCAGGCGCATAGCCGGTTAGTGGGCGTCTACATGCTGTTCTATGCCATTGGCAGTGGGCTCGGCGCTTTTGCCAGCACTCACGTATTCGCCCTGGCTGGTTGGCAGGGGGTGTGCTGGCTGGGGGCGGGCGTCAGCTTTATTGCCCTGGTGTTCTGGGGGCTGACGCTGCGTGCGATGCCGACGGCATTGGGAAAATGACGGCGTTTTTGATTCTGCCTTGCCCCTTGCTTAATCCGCAGTAAGAGAGGACCGGAGGGGGGATCTTGCCCAAGGTTGCCAAGATCCCTTCTGTTCTGGGACCGAAGTCACACATAAAATCCAATACCCCCATTGTTTGTCATAATTCACCGCGATACTGTTGTGCAATCTGGTTTAAACCAATTGGGTATGGATATGGAAAACAGCTCAACCGTTGAATTGGCAAAGGCCAGGTTGAATGACTGGCTGAGCCTGGGGGCAATCGCCCCCGGTGACAAGCTTCCTTCGGAGCGAGAACTGGGAGAATTGCTGAACATCAAACGCATGACGTTACGTCAGGCGCTGTTGTTCCTGGAAAGCGAATCGAGGATCTTCCGCAAGGATCGACGGGGTTGGTTTGCGGCACTGCCGCGTTTTAACTACAACCCTAATTCCTCTACCAGTTTCAAACAGGCGGCTATCGAGCAGGGCCGTTGTCCCTCCTGGGACTATATGACCAAAGAGTGCGTATTGGCAGCTCCGGGGTTTATCAAAGAGTTATTGCAGGTCGACGCGGCGAGCGAGATCTACAAGATTTCTGGTTGGGGAGCGCTGGATAATCACATCGTGTTTTATCACGAAACCTTTATCAGCCCGCGAGTGGCACCCGGTTTTATCGAACGTCTGGGTGAGAACTCGTTTGCCGAGGTCTGGGAACAGGCTTATGGCACTTCCACGCGAACCCGTCATCTGGCCTTTAAACCCACCCGGTTATCCGGAGAGGCCTGCAAGGTGATGGGCGGAAACGCCAGCACCCCTGCGATTTTGGTCGAAAAGCATCGTGCCGATGCCGAGCGTCGTATCGTGCAGGTGGATATCGAGCACTGGCGCTTCGAGTCGGTAGATTTCTTTATTAACTTATAGGTGAATATCATGGATCGCTTAACGGCGGAGAAAGTCCTTCTACGGGCGCAGAACTTGCCCCTTTACCTGCATGCTTACGCCTTTCATCTCAATATGCGTATGGAGAAGATCCTGCCAGAGGATTTGCTGGTCATCGCCCATCAGCAGCGGCTGCGAGGGGTGAAGGTGCATGTGCTGGATGGGGAAAGTCAGGCGCTTTGCCATGCTGATGATGCCCGGCTGCGCCGGTTTGGCGGACAGGCTCGGCGCTATGGATTGGATATTCATATCGAAACCAGCGCCTCCGACTCACAAACTATCGACCAGGCGGTGAATATCGCGCTGAAATGTGGGGCCAGCTCAGTGCGTTTTTATCCGCGCTATCAGGGCCCTTTGCAAGAGGTATTGGCGCGTGTCGGTGCGGATATTCAGTACATCAAACAGCGTTATCAACACAGCGGCCTGAGTTTTACTCTGGAACAGCATGAAGATCTCAAGAGCCATGAATTGGTCAGCCTGGTCCGGGCGGCAGATTTCCCTCAGCTTTCCCTGCTGTTTGATTTCGCCAACATGATTAACGCCAATGAAGAGCCGCTGCCGGCACTGGCGGCAATGAGTGGGGAAATCACTCAGGTGCATATCAAGGACGCAATTATTGTGCGAGAGAACAAGGGGATGGGGCATCGCGCCTGTATTTCCGGACAGGGAGATCTGCCATTCCGAGAACTGTTATTGGGGCTGATCTGTCTGGGTGAAGATCAACCGCAGGTCACCGCCTACGGGCTGGAAGAAGAGGTGGATTATTACGCACCGCCGTTTCGTTTCAGCGACGAAGGGAATAATCCTCCCATTCCATGGCGAGAAATGAGTGAAACAGCGTTACCGGAGCAAGGGTTGGAAGCGCGATTAAAGAAAGAAACTCAGGATGCTTTAAATCAAATTCACTATGTTCGCACCATCATTGACAGTTTAACGCAGCAAGCTCAGGAACTGCTAAATCCGGCATAATATAAAAATAAATCTATAAATCACATATTCTCGCTGATGAGCGATCAACACTCGTCTCATTATCGGGTAAACAACACCGCTTATTAATTATTGGCTGTGAGGGGACTATGTTAACTAAAAAAAGATGGGCATTATTTAGCTTGTTGGTTTTATGTGGAGGGACAATCTATAAATTGCCTTCCCTTAAAGATGCTTTTTATGTTCCGATGCAACAATATTTTCACTTGAGTAACGGCGAAATAGGCAATGCCATGTCGGTTAACTCGATTGTGACGACCATTGGCTTCTTCTTATCAATCTATTTTTCCGATCGTCTGCCGCGACGTTTTACCATGTCGTTTTCGCTGATTGCTACTGGCTTGCTTGGTATCTACCTGTCCAGCATGCCGGGGTACTGGGGCATACTGTTTGTCTGGGCGCTGTTCGGCGTGACCTGTGACATGCTGAATTGGCCGGTGCTGCTCAAATCGGTGAGTATGCTGGGGGATAATACTCAGCAGGGGCGTTTGTTCGGCTTTTTTGAAACCGGGCGCGGGGTTGTCGACACGGTGGTGGCCTTTTCTGCGCTGGCGCTGTTTACCGCATTTGGTAGCGGCTACCTGGGTTTTAAAGTCGGCATATTGTTTTATTCGGCCATCGCTATTTGCGTAGGGGTTATTATTCTGTTGGTGATGAAAGAAAGCCCAGAGGAAAAGTTACCCGCTAAAGAACAACCCCCCGTTAATAAAAAACCGGGCATGGGCAGCGTATTGAAAAACAAAACGGTATGGCTGATTGCCTTCAGCGTTTTCTGTGTTTACGCGGTGTATTGCGGATTGACGTTCTTTATTCCTTTCCTGAGTCATGTCTATGCGCTGCCGATTGCACTGGTGGGTGCTTACGGGATCATTAATCAATACTGCTTAAAAATGGTGGGGGGGCCGATTGGTGGTCTCATTGCCGATAAAGTATTAAAGTCTCCCAGCAAGTATTTATTCTATACCTTTATTATCAGCGCCATTGCGCTGGCGCTATTGATCCTGTTACCGCATGAACAAATGCCGGTTTACTTGGGCATGGCCTGTACGCTGGGATTTGGTGCAGTGGTCTTTACCCAAAGAGCGGTGTTCTTTGCCCCCATCGGTGAGGCCGGCATTGACGAAGAACATACCGGTGCGGCTATGGCGCTGGGCAGCTTTATCGGTTATGCCCCGGCGATGTTCTGTTTTAGCCTGTACGGTCATATTCTCGATGCCTTCCCAGGACTGACCGGTTACAAGATCGTTTTCGGGCTGATGGGCATGTTTGCCTGTGCCGGGATCATAGTGTCGGGGTTGTTGGTCAGAAATATCCGCGCACGCGCAAAACTGACCCCGGCGGCTTCTGTCGCCTGAGCCGGGGGCTTTAATGAACGGGCACGGTTTGCGCTGTGCCCTTATTTTATTTTGCCGGGGAGTGCAGCAGGTAATATTCTTCCCCGCCGTCATTGCCAGTAGTGATGATTCGCCAACCGTGCTTGTGGTAGAACGCCAGCGCCTTCTCATTCTTCACCAGGCATTTCAGCGAACCGGTGGCGGTAAAGGTCTGTTCCGCCGCTTGTAACAGAGCGCTGCCGACGCCGAGCGGCGGCAGATGCGGATCGACATACAGGTTGTGAATAAAGTTGTCCTGGCGATAAATCGACACAAATCCCAGCCGCTTCCCCTGATCTTCCGCCACCCAAATATCTTCGCCCAGCGTTGAGCGATCGAAATCCTCCAGCCGGTAATCTTCGGTATCGCGCCACGGAAACGCCGCTTTACGCGAAGCCAGATACAGGGTGCGCAGGAAGGGGCGATCGGCCTCTTGGTATTTTCTTATCTGCATGGCGCCTCCTTTTTATTTTTTGACACTATAGCGCGATTGACCTCACCGGCGGCAACCCCAATAATGGCCGTCTTGACTCGGGGTGCCCTGCGCGATGCGCGGTGGCTGAGATTTTACCCGTATTACCTGATCTGGATTATGCCAGCGTAGGGAAGTCTCGGTGCCCCAACCGGTACCCGCCTTCTTGAACGCCGGTTGGGAGGAATATGCTCGCTCGACCTGATGTTTTCCCCGGCGCCCGCGCCGCGGCCTGTTTGACTCAATTTAAACGCCAATCGCCCCTGATCCATTGCCTGACCAACGAAGTGGTGCAGGAACTGACGGCTAACGTCCTGTTGGCGCTCGGCGCTTCGCCGGCGATGGTGGTAGAACCGACCGAAGCAGCGCAGTTCAGCCGACTGGCGGATGCGGTGCTGATCAACGTTGGCACCCTCAATGCATCACGCGCTGAATCCATGCTGGCTGCGGTGGAAGCTGCCAACGTGGCACAAACCCCCTGGACGCTGGATCCGGTAGCGGTCGGCGGGTTGGTCTATCGCACCGCGTTTGCCCATCGCTTGTTGGGAGAGAAGCCGGCGGCGATCCGCGGCAACGCTTCTGAAATCATGGCGCTGAGCGGTTTGCAGGCTAACGGACGTGGCGTAGACAGTGCAGACGACTCGCTGGCGGCATTGCCGGCGGCGCGCGAATTGGCGCGCAGCAGCGGTGCGGTAGTGGCAGTAACCGGCGTTGTTGATTACATCACCGATGGCCAGCGTGACTGGGCGGTTACCGGCGGCGATGTGCTGATGACGCGGGTGGTCGGTACCGGTTGTGCACTTTCTGCGGTGGTGGCGGCATTTTGCAGTTTACCGGGCGATCGGCTCGATAACGTGGCGACCGCCTGCCGGGTGATGTCGCTTTGCGGTGAACGGGCCACGCGCCGTGCCGCCGGGCCGGGCAGTTTCACCCCAGCGTTCCTCGACGCACTGTATCAACTGCGCCCGGAGGAACTGCAATGAAACGCATTAACGCACTGACAATTGCCGGGACCGATCCGAGCGGCGGCGCCGGCATTCAGGCCGATCTAAAAGCTTTTTCTGCGTTGGGGGCCTATGGTGCCTCGGTGATTACCGCGCTGGTGGCGCAAAACACCCGTGGTGTGCAGTCGGTCTACAACATAGATCCGGCCTTTGTCGCCGCTCAGCTGGATTCCGTCTTCAGCGACCTGCGCATCGACAGCACCAAGATTGGCATGTTGGCCAACGCCGATATTGTGCAGGCGGTGGCGGAGCGTTTGCGCCATTATCAGCCGTCTTTTGTGGTACTGGATACCGTGATGCTGGCAAAAAGCGGCGATCCGCTGCTGGCGCCGGAAGCGGTGGATTCGATCCGTCGTGAACTGTTGCCGCTGGTGTCGATCATCACGCCGAACCTGCCGGAGGCGGCGGCGCTGCTGGCGTGCGCCCCGGCGGAAAATGAGCGCCAGATGCGCGAGCAGGGCCGGGCGCTCCTGGCGATGGGGTGTCAGGCGGTGTTGATGAAAGGGGGTCACCTTAGCGAAAGCGAAAGTCCGGATTGGCTGTTTACGGCCGAGCAGGAGCTGCGCTTTACCGCGCCGCGCGTGGCGACCCGACATACTCACGGCACCGGCTGTACGCTGTCTGCCGCCCTGGCGGCGCTGCGACCGCGTCACGACGACTGGGCCGGAACGGTCGCTGCCGCCAAGGACTATTTGCAACAGGCCCTGCTGCAGGCGGATACCCTGGAAGTGGGGCACGGTATTGGGCCGGTACATCATTTTCATGCCTGGTGGTAAGTCAACTTTTTGCTACCCTTGTGGTCTGACTAGATCCAGACCCGGCTTGGGCCGGGTGCAACCGAATTTTTCTAGGGAGAAGGCCATGACAGGACAAAACGCACTTCGCGGCGCCATCTTCGGCGCGTTACTCAGCTTCAGCGTGGGTGGTTTCGCTCAGCAGATCGTCACCACCTCGGACGTGATCCAACAACCGGGTTACCAGACCAGTTGGCAAAATATGGTCAAAGGTCAGGCTCGCTTGCCGGGTTGGGCGCGCAAGGGGATGGGAACCTCCACGCCGGCGCAGAGCCTGAGCTGGAAAGGGCAGAACTATCTGGTGGGCAATCTGTGCAAGCCGCATGACTGCGCCAACAACTTTATGATAGTGGCGTTTAAGGAAGACAAATCACAGGCCTGGGCGGTGCGCGTTGAGGTGGCGGATAAGCCGGAAGCGGTTGACCATCCAAAGAAATATGCCAAATACCAATGGTTGGGTAAGCCTGACGACAACATGAAGGCGTTGCTGAAACAACAGTTTGAGAATAATCCCGACTGGAAATAATCAGTTTTCGGCTGAAGGCATCTGCATTCAGCCGAATTTTTAAGGTATGTGTCTATTATTGAAATGAAATTTATATAAAATAAATCCTAGTGAGGAATATATTGCTTCATCATGAATTAATTATCTAATTGTATCTATGCTTTATCATTTTGTTTTTCTTGTTATATATATTCCTTTGTCATTTAATTGGTTGCATGATTTATGGTTATTTTTTCCTGATAACCTTGTTGGATTTATGGTTTTATTTTATTTAGTGTCTATGATCTTGTTTGGTGAATTTATTTCTCCTGAAATAAATAATCATTGTTAATTTTGCAATGGTGTCTGGGGTTAAATATCCAAACGGAGCATTATGATCATGGCAACTAATCACGTCATTCTTTCTGAAGATGAAAAAGCCTCTTTGTATTTGTTGGATCAAACGATGGGATTCACCGTGCAGGCCGCCTTGCGGGCTGCGGCTGAGCTGTGCGTGGCCGATCATCTGATCGACGGCCCCAAAACGGCCCAGGAGCTGGCAAGGAAGCTGGAAGTAAATAGCAGAATGCTGCATCGGGTCTTGAGTATTCTGGCATCGCGCAATATTTTTTCCGTTTCCGAAGACGGACGTTTCTCGCTTAACCCGGTAGCGCAATATTTACGTTCAGACTTGCCGGATTCACTGCGCGGCGGTGTAATGATGCTGACGGATGAAACAATGTGGCGTCCGTTGGGAAAATTGGCGGCAACGTTACGCGGCGAGCCGGTATTTAAACAAATATTCGGCATGCCATTCTATGATTATTGGTCGCAAGAGGATATTCCTGACGCGGAAAATGATTTCCATATCGGCATGGCATCGATGTCGGCGTTGGAAAATAAAATTTTGATGCGCAGTTATAAATTCCCCGAGCATTCTACGGTGGTAGATATCGCCGGGGGATTTGGCGGATTGCTGCTGAGCGTATTGCGCGCCAACCCGACGGTTAAAGGCATTCTTTTTGACCAACCGCAGGTATTGCCAAGAAACCGCCTTGGTGAGTTGGGTGATGATTCGCGTTGGGAAACCTGCGCGGGCAGTTTCTTTGAAGCCTGTCCGACGGCAGACTTTTATCTGTTGAAATTTATCGTCATGGACTGGGCCGATGAGCCGGCCAGTCGCATATTACGCACCTGTCGTAATGCGATGCACCCGCAATCGAAGCTATTGCTTATTGAACCTGTGATAGTGCCGAATAACACCGCCTGGGACAGCTGCCGGGAGCTTGATTTGGTTCTGATGGGCAGTTTTGACGGTGGGCAGGTGCGCACCGAAGAAGAACTGAAGGCGCTGTTGGCCAGCGCCGACCTGAAGCTGAACCGGATTATCGATACCGGTTGTTATTTGTCGATCGTCGAGGCTGTACCGAATTGATACCCGAGATGAATAGGCAAGGAGGAACCCGCATTGCTGCGGGTTTATTCAGTTTAATTAGCCGATCCCGGCCTGATGCAAATCGTGCAGGTTGATCGCGCCGACCAGCACGCCGTCCAGATTGACCACCGGTGCGGCACTGATATGCTGTTCGTGCAAAGCTTCCAGGGCTTCCCCTGCGCGCCACTGCTCCGGCAAGCGATAGCCAGGGCGGGTAATGGCCGGGCTCAACGCATCCTGCAGGCTATTGCCTTTTACCAGCCAGCGGCGCAGGTCGCCATCGGTAAATACCCCCACCACTTTCTGCTGTGCGTCGCACACCGCGACTAACCCCAGCCCGGTGCGGCTCAGTTCGAGCATGGCTTCCATCACGTTGGCGCTTTCACTGACTTTCGGCAGACGATCGCCGGTGCGCATCAGATGATGCACCCGGTTGAGCAAGCGCGCACCCAGGCTGCCGCCCGGATGTGAACGGGCAAAGTCTTCGGCGTTGAAACCGCGCTGGCGCATTAAAGCCATTGCCAATGCGTCGCCCATCATCAGCGTATTGACCGCGCTGGAGGTCGGCGCCAAACCCATCGGGCAAGCCTCGCGTTCGACGCTGATGTCCAGCATGCAGGCCGCAGCCAACGCCAGAGGTGACTCTTTTCCGCCGGTGATGGCAATCACCGGGATGTTATTTTCCGCCAGCAACGGCAGGATTAAATCCAGCTCTTTGGCGCGGCCGGAATAAGAGATAAACACCACCACGTCGTCGGCGCCAATCATGCCGAGATCGCCATGCAGTGCTTCTGCCGGGTGCACGAAGAACGACGGAGTGCCGGTACTGGCCAGCGAGGCGGCAATTTTTTTACCGACGTGGCCGGACTTGCCGATGCCGGAAATCACCGCCTTGCCCCGGCAGTTCAGCAGCAGTTCGCAGGCGCAGACGAAATTATCGTCCAGTCGCGCCAGCAGGCGTTGTGCTTCAGTTAGCTCAATCTCCAGCGTTTCGCGGGCAAAGGCCAGCAGGGCAGCGGCGTTACTCATCAAAATCTCCTACCAGAATGATATTGATCCCTTTCGCCTGCAATGCGGCGAGGTAATCCGGATTGATGTTTTTATCGGTGATCAGGGTATCCACGGCGCTCAGGTCGCAGACCACGTTCGGGCTTTTGCGGCCGAACTTTGACGAGTCCACCAGCAGGACAATGCGGCTGGCGGCTTCGCACATCGCCTTGCTGACGTTGTGCACTTCGTTAAAGGTGGTGACGCCGGCATTAAGGTCCACGCCGTCCGCCCCGATAAACAGTTTGTCGAAGCTGAACTGCTGGAAAGCCGATTCCGCCAGGCTGCCGTGAAAGGACGCCGACTTTTTGCGATAGGTGCCGCCGGGCATCAGGATGGTTTGGTCGTTATCCAGCTCCACCAGCGCATTGACGATGTGCAGGCTATTGGTCATGACGGTGATGTTATTGAACTGCGCCAGATGCGGCACCATTTGCAGCACGGTGCTGCCGGCGTCGAAAATCAGCGAGTCGCCGTCGTTGATAAGCCCGATGGCGGCATAGGCGATCTGGCGTTTCTTTTCGGTATTGATATGGGTTTTACGGTCGATAGGCTGATCGCCATCGTCGCGGCTGAGCACCACGCCGCCATAAGTGCGGATCACTTCACCTTCCTCTTCCAGCAGGGTGAGATCCTTGCGGATGGTGGTGCCGGTGGTGGCAAAGTGCGCTGCCAGGGCATCCACTGCCGTTTTGCCATGCCGCTGCAGATATTCAAGGATAGCGGCCTGCCGCTGCTTTGGTTTCATAGCCCGTCCTGTTCACAAGAGTTGCGCATTTCCCTTCGGCTAACAATTCAATATGAAAGGTAATGTCTTTTAATGTGAAAATATCATGATTTAGGGGCAATCGCTAACGATAGTGCAGTCTGGCATGCGGGATCCTCGGGGAAGATCACATCCGGGCGAAGATCACGCTGATGCAGGCCGTGCAGCCGGGCGATAGGTTTCGGTTGGGCAAAGATGGTCAGGCCACGCATTAACATGCTGCCGCAAACCCGCCGCTCGGAATCAAAGGCCAGCGCCAGCACCACCCGGGGTTGAAAGCGCCCGCCGGAACGCCCGACACCGACGGCACCCAGCTGGCACAGGCCGTCGAAGGCACGGTTGAAACGTTGGATCTGCCACCAGCCGAGGGCGATTTGCAGTAGCCAGGCCAGAACTGCGAAGGTGATCAATGCCTGAGTCATATAGCCTCCTGTTTGTTTTCCCTCTCCAGAAGGAGAGGGAGCGTTGACAAGATCAGAACATCACCTGACCGCCGGTAATGTTGATCGACTGGCCGGTGCAGTAAGAAGCCTTATCGCTGGCGTAAAACAGCAGGGTATTGAGCACGTCCTGATAGTCACATCCGCGTTTCAGCGGCACCTTGTCGGTGTAATACTTTTCAACCTGATCCGGCGCGATCCCCAGTTTTTGTGCGTACTGCGGCAGCAGCGACTGGAACATCGGCGACTTCAACAGGTTACCCAGCATTAAGGAATGCACGGTAATGCCGTATTCCGCCAGATCGAGCGCCAACGACTGTGTCAGCCCCACGCCGCCGAACTTGGCGGCGCTGTAGCCGGAGTTGTGCTTGCTGCCGACCTTGCCGGATTTAGAGTTGATCTGAATGATACGTCCGGCAATGCCGTCGCGGATCATCAGGCGAGAAAACTCGCGGGCACAGAGAAAATAGCCCACCAGATTGACCTGCAGCGAGCGGTCGAAATCCCCCAGCGGGAAATCGGTGATCGGTGCCGCCTTGGCGATACCGGCGCTGTACACCAGCAGGTTGGCCGGGCCGAATTCATCGTCAACCGCTGCCGCCAGCGCAATCACGCTTTGTTCGTCGGTGGCGTCGGCCTGGAAACCACGCGCGCTGCCCGCGCCGTATTGGTCGTTAATCTGTTGTGCTACCTGCCGGGCGTTATCCGCGTTTAAATCGGCGACCGCCACGTGATAGCCCGCCTGCGCCAGACCCTGGCACAGAAATGCACCCAACGTTTGGCCACCGCCAATCACTACAGCTACTTCAGACATGGTTTACTCCTTATGCGATAAATTTCAGCGTGCTGCCCAGCGGGATATCCGCCGGCGTGGTGCCGGATACGTGGATCGAACCGGGGAATTCGGCCTGTGGCTCGCCGTCGAAACGTACGGTAAGGTGGCCCAATTCACGCAGGTTTTGAGTGGCGACGTCGCCAACGGCGGTGATTGGATAACGCTGCTCTGCCAGCTCCATCCACCCCCCGGCCTGCAATTCACCGGAGGTGTTGCCGTGCTGGTGGATGAAACAGAATTCTTCGATGTCTGCCGGTGCGCCTTCACGGAAGGTGATCAACATGTCATCTTGCAGCGCCTCGCGGGCGCAGTCGCCAATCTGGGTGATGGTGGTCTGGAAAATGGTATTCATAACGGCTCCCTGGCAAACGAAGTTATTGGTAGATGAAGGCGGATGCGGCCCAGGCGATCAGTACCGTCGGTGCGCCGGTCAGGAAACGTCCGACCAATACCGAAGGAACGCCGACCCGAACCGTATCCTGCTTGGCCTCCGCCAGCGACAGGCCGACGGGAATAAAGTCACAGGCGGCCTGCGCGTTAATCGCGAACAGCGCGGGCAGCGCCAGCTGCGGCGGAATATGGCCGAGGCCTATCTGCACCCCGACCAATACGCCGATCACCTGAGCGATCACTGCACCAGGGCCGAGGAACGGCGATAGCAGTGGGAAGGAGCAGATCAGCGCCAGCGTCACCAACCCAATCGGGCTGTTGGCCAATGGCGTCAGGCCATGGGCGATAAAATCCCCGAGGCCGGAAGCCATGATGATGCCGATCAGCGCCGAGACGAACGCCATAAACGGCAGTATGGTCTTCAGCACCGTGTCGATGGTGTCGCGCCCGGCCTGGAAAAACACCGCCACCACCGATCCCATGCCCATACCCACTTTGGCCAACAGGCCGTCGCTCTGCTCGGTGATTTTTTTGCTGGTGTCGTAATCCCGTCCCTTGGGTTGCGACGTGGCTGTCGGGATCTGATCGGTAGCTGCTTCCACCCGGCTGATGTTGCTATCACGCACGCCGGAGACGTAAATATCCTCGAGGATAAACTTCGCCAACGGGCCGGATTGGCCGGTAGCGTGAATGTTGACCGTCGGAATACGGCGCTTCGGGTACAGGCCGCAGCGCAGGGTACCGCCGCAGTCGATCACCATGACGCCAATTTCGTCTGCTGGCGGTTCGCCTTCTTTAAAGCCATCGACGGCAGGCCAGCCGGTCAGTTCGCTAATCCGGTCGACGATCGATGGGCGGGTACCGGCAGTGATGTACACCACTTTTTTGCCAGGTTCGATCGGCAACGTTAATGGGCCACCCCAGCCGCTGGCGCCTTTCTCAATACGGATATAAGCACTCATGCTGCACTCCACGAATTAAAGTTGCACCTGGCGATCCAGGCGGATCCCCATCTTGCGTTCGAACAGGCTGGTGGTGAGATCGGTGATCCAGCCGCGGAAAAAGTTGGTGAACAGCCCGACCAGAAAATAGCTCACCGCCAGCGGCCCCAGTGGCAGGCCGAGGGTGGTCAACCCGCTGGCAATGCCGAGATAAACGAAGAGTTCGCCAGGGTTGATATGCGGGAACAGACCGTTCATCGAGTGGCAACTGTAGGACGCTGCCGCGTAATAGCTGGGTTTGTATTTCTCCGGCATAAAGCGCCCTAGGCTGAGGGTCATCGGGTTGCAAAAAACAAAGGTGCCGATCAGCGGCAGCAGCAGATAACGAGAAACCGGGTTCCCCGCACAGCGCTGCGCCAAGCGTTCGATACGTTCCTGGCCTACAAATTTGATCAGCGCGTTCATAATGACCAACAGGCTGATTAACAAAGGTAAAATGCCCGTCACCATGCCGACAAACACTTCACCGCCTTTCTGAAACAGGCCGATAAACCATTCGGCTCCGTGGGTGATTAGCTCAATCATTATTATTCTCCTGTGATGGAAGGTATGGCCTGGAGCGAACGGCGGCTCTGTCGCCATGGGCCTTACACTAATCACTTTATGGATTCATTTGTTTTAAATAGATCACAATTTGAAAGATAAATATTTTATTGTGAAAGTTAATAATGAAAGAAAAATAACATTAAGCGGCGGGGGAGCAGAAAAGGGGAGCGGGGATCGACAGAAAAATGCGACAAAAAAGCCCGGCGAACCGGGCTGGAGAAACGAACTGGGTGTGGCTTGGGATCAGGCGATGGTGACTTTCTTGTCCAGGTAGGTGTCCTGAACGGCATTGATCAACGCCACGCCTTCTTTCATCGATTTCTTGAACGCCTTGCGCCCCAGAATCAGGCCCATGCCGCCCGCGCGTTTGTTGATGACCGCGGTGCGAACCGACTCCTGCAGGTCATTCTCACCGGCGGCACCGCCGGAGTTAATCAACCCAGCGCGGCCCATATAACAGTTGGCCAGTTGGTAGCGCACCAAATCGATCGGGTGGTCGGTAGTCAGCTTGCTGTAAACGCGGTCATCGGTATAACCGAATTTCACCGCGCGGTAGCCGCCGTTGTTTTCCGCCATTTTTTGCTTAACGATATCGGCGCCGATGGTGGCGGCAATGTGGTTGGCCTGGCCGGTGAGATCGGCACTGGAATGATAGTCCACGCCATCTTTGTTGAACGCCGGGTTGCGCAGATAGGCCCACAGCACGGTGACCATACCCAGCTCGTGCGCGCGCTCGAAGGCGCTGGAAATTTCTTCAATCTGGCGGCGTGACTGCTCGGAACCAAAGTAAATGGTGGCGCCGACCGCAACCGCGCCCATGTTGAACGCTTGCTCGACGCTGGCGTACAGCGTCTGGTCGTATTGGGTCGGGTAGCTCAGGGTTTCGTTATGGTTCAGTTTGACCAGGAACGGAATTTTGTGCGCGTAGCGGCGCGAGACTGACGCCAGCACGCCATAAGTGGAGGCGACGCAGTTACAACCGGCCTCAATGGCCAGTTCGACGATATTTTTCGGATCAAAATACAGCGGGTTAGCGGCGAAAGACGCGCCGGCAGAATGCTCAATGCCCTGATCGACCGGCAGAATAGACAGGTAGCCGGTGCCGGCCAGGCGGCCATGGTTAAGCAGGCTTTGCATTGAACGCAACACGGTGTTGGGGCGGTTGTTATCGATCATTATCCGGTCAACAAAGTCGGCGCCCGGCAGGTAGAGATTTTCAGCAGGGATGGTAGTACAGCGGTGTTGCAACAGGTCTTCCGCTTCCTTTCCTAACAACTGTGCAATATCAGTCATGATTAACTCCCGATTTAGCTTCTTCATACACCGGCAACCTAAGGTATCTGACCACCGGCGTAGCAAAAAGCGGTGATTGAAGCTGATAGAACGATAGTAATGAAATCCTGACGGCAAGGAGAAACAATAGATGCGATTGAGAGGAATTGCCATTTGCGTGGCCAAATACGTGGGGACGATCGCCCCACGGAAGATTTGTGGCTGATTATTCGACTTCAAACCACTCGGTATTTTGCATAGAGATAGGGGTAATGGAGTAAATCATCTCTTGCAGGTGTTCATGAATGGCGCGCTCGGCGGCGTCGGCATCCTGTGCTTTCAGCGCTTCAAAAATGCGGTAATGCTGTTGGATCAGGCTTTCCGGCGGCGAAACCTCGCTCAGGCTGAGAAAGCGCACCCGATCCATGGTGGCCTTGATGGTTTCGATGGTTTCCCAGGCCAGCGGGCAGTCGGCAAACTGGGTTAGCAACTGGTGGAACTCGTCGTCCAGAGCCAAAAACTCACGGGTTTGCCGATTTTGCGCCGCCAACGTCTGGCGATGCAAATTATGCTCCAGCGTCATCAGCTGCTCCGCCGTGATCCGTTCTGCGACACGACGAACAATCGCGCATTCCACTGCCTGACGAATAAAGCGCCCGTCGGCTACCCGCTTGGCGGAAATCTTCATCACGAAAGTACCGCGCTGCGGCAGGATCTGCACCAGTCCCGCTTCCGCCAGCTTGATAAAGGCCTCGCGCACCGGCTGACGTGAAACGCTAAAGCGGGTGGAGATCTCTTTCTCAGACAACAAGGTGCCGGGGGGAATGGTGCAATCGACGATATCCCTACGCAGGAACCGATAGATTTGCTGATTGACCGGGAGGTTGTTGGTAAGGCTGTAGGTTTCAGACATGGTGAAGATCGGTAATCTGGCTGAGATTCGGGTGCCACCATACTAGCAGATTATTCTTTGATGGCGGGCGGATTAATCCACCCGCTTAATATGATAACTCAATGATGTCATTCGCTGGCCAGGGGCTTCGGCACAGTGACATCCATCATCGTGCTTCCGATGTGTTTTCGATGACGGGCAGCGCGGCAACGGTGGCTCGAGCCCCCTGCGCCAGCAGCGCAAGGTAGGCATCGGTCACCGCCTTGACGAACCGTAAGCTGTCCGGCAGATCGCGCCCAAACACCGTCTCGAGTTGCAACAGCGCCAGTACCCGTTCGGCGCCTTCACGGCTGTTGCCGACCCGTTCGGCAAGACGTTCACGCAGGGGATCGTTGATTTCGATAACCTGACCCTGTTCGTCCTGGCCGCCGACGTAACGCATCCAGGCGGCCACCCCTAAAGCCAGGCAGCTAAAATCGCTGCCCTGTGCCAGGTGCCAGCGGATGGCGTCCAGCAAACGCTGTGGCAGTTTTTGCGTGCCGTCCATGGCGATTTGTCCGGTGCGGTGTTTCAGCGCACCATTGCGATAGCGAGCCAGCAGCGATTCGGCGTACTGCGTCAGATCCACACCGCTGACTTGCAGCGTCGGCGCCTGTTCCGCCAGCATCAGATGGCGCGCCGCACGCACAAAATGCGCATCCTGCATGCAGTCGCTGATATGCGCATAGCCGGCCAAATAGCCCAGATAAGCCAGAAAAGAGTGGCTGCCGTTGAGCATCCGCAGCTTCATTTCTTCGTAAGGCAGCACGTCGTGGACCAGTTCGGCGCCGACCTTTTCCCACGCCGGACGCCCCTGTGGGAAGTTATCTTCTATTACCCATTGGCTGAAGGGCTCGCAGGCGACAGCGACCGGATCGACGATACCACCCAGTAAACCTTCAATCTGCCGCAGCGTTTCCGCCGTCATCGCCGGAACAATGCGGTCGACCATGGTGGAGGGGAAGGCGACATGCTGTTGAACCCACGCCGCCAGTTCCGCATCCTGTCGCTGCGCCAGTTGGCAGAGCAGGTTGCGGGTCACCTGACCATTGGCCGGCATGTTGTCGCAGGACATCACGGCGAATGCCGGCAGCCCACGCTCACGACGTAGCCGTAGCGCCGCCAGCAGCAAACCGGGGGCGGACTTTGGCCGCTGCGGGTGGGCGATATCATGCTGAATGTCCGGATGTTCAGCCAGCAACTGGCCACTGGCGGGATGATAACAGTAGCCTTTCTCGCTGATGGTCAGTGAAACGATAGCGACTTCCGGCTGCGCCATGGCTTCAAGTACGGCTTCCAGCCCGTCGACCTGCAGATGCAGTGCTTGCCTGATAATGCCGACAACCTGACCTCGCCAGCCGCTGTCGTCCATTTCGGCCACCGTATATAACAGGTCCTGACGTTGTATATCGGCGATTTTTTGCTGGCCGTTGTGCATGCTGATCACGCCGTAGCCCCAATCGCTGGCGTGATCCTTTGCCAGACGCTCGGCGTAAATCGCCTGATGAGCCCGGAAAAATGCGCCAAAACCGAGGTGTACGATTCGGGGTTTTAGCCGTTGGCGATCGTAGCCTGGTGCTGCAATTGCCGCCGGTAGCGCGGCGGTGCTGGAAAGCGTCATGTTGTCGTTCCTGAAGAAGGGGAAAGCGGGGCGACCTTGGCCGCCCCTGAAGCATTAAGATTTCGAGATTTGCGGCTGTACGGTGTTGCGCGGTGCCTTGATCACCAACAGCACCAGCACTGCACCCAGCGCAGCCACGCCGCCAGCCAACATAAAGGCGCTGTCGAACTTACCGGTGTTTTGCACAATGTAGCCGGTCACGATAGGGCCAATGATGCCGGAAACGCTGCCGACCAAATGGATAAAGCCGCTGGCACCGCCGACCCGGGACTTATGCACCACGTCCTGAATAATCGCCCAGTAAATGGCGCCGGTAATGTACAGGAAGAAGATCGACACCGACATCAGCACCACCGCCGGTACTACGCTGCTGACGGTACCCGCCAGGGCCACGCAGATGGCCGCCGCCAGCAGGCTGGTGACCAGCACGATCTTGCGCGACAGCAATAGCTTGCCGGTGATATTGAAAATCTTGTCGGAGATATAGCCGCCGAGCGCCAGCCCGACAAAGCCGACAATCCACGGGATCATGGTGGTGAGGCTCATTTCCTTGATGTTCAGGTTATGCGCCTGAACCAGATAGGAAGGGAACCAGCTCAGGAAGAAGAACAGGATGTAGTTGTAGCAGAAGAAAGCGAACGCAGTGACCAGGATGATCGGCTGTTTCAGGTAGTAACCCAGCCCGTGTGCCGCGTTGCTCAGCTCTTCTTCCGCGCTGTGGGTTTCCTGTTTCATCCGGTTGACCAGCGCAAGTTCCTCATCGCTGACGCGTTTGCTTTTCGCCGGATTATCCGCCACCACGAAGAACCACACCAGCATCCAGACGATACCGATCGAGCAGATAATCATAAACGCCGGTCGCCAGCCGAACGCCAGTGCCAGATAGCCGACGATTGGCCCGGCGACGGCACCACCCAAAGGTGAACCGGCGCTGAGCAGCCCCATGGCGGTTGCGGCCTGTTTCTTCGGGAACCAGCCGTTGATCATCTTATTGGCCGAGGCGCAGATTGGCCCTTCTGCCATGCCGAACAGCACGCGCAGGATCAGCATGGAATAGAAACCGGTGGCTAATGCCGTCATGCCGCAGAAAATCGACCACAGGCCAACGGCGACACCGAGCACCAGCGTCGGGCCGAACTTGTCTACCGCCAGCCCGCCGACAAAGTTGAAGATGGCGTAACCGAAGAAGAAGCTGCCGAAGATGATGCCGAACTGTTCGGCATTCAACATCAGATCCTTCTCGATCATCGGCACGGTAATCGACAGCGCAACGCGGTCGAGGTAGTTGATCATGTAGACCATAAACAGCAGGAATACGATGGTCCAACGCAGGTTTTTAAACATAAAGCACTCCACTTATGTTGTTTTCATTGTGATGCTTAGTTCTTTGCAAAGGTGGCGACGCCGGGTGCTAATCGAACTGTAATAACACCTTGCAGCAGGTGCGCTGGTCTTGTTCGAACATCAGCATCGCCTGCTCAACCTCGCTGGCCGACACGCAGTGGGTAATTAATCGTTGCGGATCGATTTTGCCGCTGGCCATCCAATCGATGACCTGCGGGAAGCGCCCGCTGTTTAGGCGTGAGGAGAAAATCGACAGCTCCTTACTGGTGATGCTTTGCTGGGTCAGGGGGCAGGCCTCGCCGGAGAAGCCCATGATGCCGATACGCGCCGCCGGTGATGCCAGGTTAATCGCCTCCTGCAAAATGGCCGGATGGCAGGCGGCGTCGACGATCAGCGTCGGCTGGAGTCCGCGCCGCTTCAACTCGGCTTGCAGCGAGCCTTCAGCGTTATTGAAGGTCCAGTCGGCACCGTTTTCCTGCGCCATCACCAGGCGCTCACTGATGCGGTCGGTCACGATCACCTGCTTCACGCCGTAGACCCCTTTCAGCGTTTGGATCACCGTCAGCCCCATCGGCCCGGCGCCGTAGATCAGTGCGATGTCATCGGCAGTGGGTTGCAGGTGGGCGGTGATATTGGCGCCAATGGTGAAAGGTTCGACCATGGCGGCATGGCGATCGCTGATGCTGTCCGGGATGCGGTAGGCATTGCGCGCCGGGGCGCAGGCGTAGTCGCTGAATCCCCCGTCGCGGTGCACGCCAATTACCTGCAGCTCGGTGCAGACGTTAGGGCGGCCTATAGAGCAAGGGTAGCAATGCCCGCAGCTGACGACCGGATCGACCGCAACGCGTTCCCCGATGCGTTGTGGATCGACATCGCTCCCCACTTGGTCAATGACGCCAAAAAACTCATGCCCGATGACGCGCGGGTAGCGAGCGAAAGGGTTATGGCCATGGTAGATATGCACATCTGAGCCGCAAATACCGGCGAACTTTATCTTCACCCGCACTTCGTTGGCTGCCGGCTGCGGCAAGGGGCGTTGCTGGATAACCAGTTGGCCTGGTTTTTCAATGACCACGCTTTGCATGGTGCGTTCTTCTGTTACCAGTTCCATAAGGTGCCATCCTCCAGGCGTGCGACCGGCAGATAAGCCGGTTCATAGGGATAACGGGCCGCCAGTTTTTCATCGAACTCGATACCCAGCCCCGGCTTGTTGCCCGGATGCATGTAGCCGTCGTTGAAGCTCCAGCTGTGCGGGAATACTTCGAGCATCTGTTCGGAGTAGCCCATGTATTCTTGTACGCCGAAGTTAGGGACCCACAGATCAAAGTGCAGCGCCGCCGCCATGCAGATAGGGGACAAATCGGATGGCCCGTGTGAACCGGTACGTACCTGATACAGCGAGGCAAAGTCGGCGATACGGCGCATGCCGGTAATGCCGCCGGCGTGGGTCAGGGTGGTACGGATATAGTCGATCAGCTGTTCTTCGATCAGTTGCTTGCAGTCCCAAATACTGTTGAAGACTTCGCCGACGGCGATAGGGGTCACGGTATGCTGGCGGATCAAACGGAAGCATTCCTGATTTTCTGCCGGGGTCGGATCCTCCATCCAGAACAGGCGGTATTGTTCAATGCTTTTACCGAAGCGGGCGGCTTCGATAGGGGTCAGCCGGTGGTGCATGTCGTGCAGCAGGTGTTCGTCGAAACCGAAACGGTTACGTACTGCTTCAAACAGCTTGGGGGTGAAATCGAGGTATTTTTCCGTTGACCACAGCTGTTCTTCCGGCCAGTTGCCTTTGGTGGCGGGTTCATAAGCCAGGCCTTTGCCTTTGGCCATGCCGTAGGTGGTTTTCATGCCAGGCACACCGCATTGGGCACGAATGGCTTTAAAGCCCAACTCTTTATGTTTGGCGTAGTCGTCGAGCACTTCGTCGATGGAATGGCCGGTGGTGTGGCAGTACACCATGACGCCGGTACGCGATGCGCCACCGAGCAATTGGTACAGCGGCATATTGGCGGCCTTGCCCTTGATGTCCCACAGCGCCATGTCTACGGCAGAGATGGCGGACATGGTGACAGGCCCGCGGCGCCAGTAGGCGCCTTTATAGAAGAACTGCCATATGTCTTCGATCTGATGGGCGTCCCGGCCGATCAACTGCGGACAGACATGATCTTTCAGATAGGACGCCACCGGCAGCTCGCGCCCGTTAAGCGTGGCGTCACCGATACCGGTAATGCCCTCGTCGGTAGTGATCTTCAGCGTGACAAAATTCCTGCCTGGGCAGGTCACAAATACCTCTGCGTTAACAATCTTCATAACGTCTTTATCCTGTTCGCACGGGTCATCATATTGGACGGAAAATACGCCATGAACTAACTACCATACAAGTATGATTTAAAGGATTTGCCGGAGAGGATCACATTTCGATGCGGAATAAAGTGCAAGCGACAGGCGGTAAATTATTTGGGATAAAGGGGCTGATGCTATGACGAGTGGCGCTCAGCCTTGCCGGTGAGCGCCATAGACGGTTATTCGGGGGTAGGGCCTTGACCCAACAGCCCGCAGTTTGGCGGCAGGCGACATTCAATGGCATGCGGCAACACTTCAATGCGAAAATGCTTGCCCTTCAGGGGTTCACCGTCGAGGTTAAAGGTCATCTCGTGCGGGGCCTTGATCTCCAACCACGGCAGTGCGGCGCTGATGACGTTTTTGTTTTCTTCATCGTTAAACAGGCTGGCTACCAGCGCCGGCAGTAGTTCATCCGCGATCAACAGGCGCAGTTGCAGCAAGCCGTCGTTGATCAGCGCGTCCGGGCAGAGTTGCTGACCACCTCCGGCCTGTTTGCCATTGCCGATGCCGATGACCAACGCATTGCCTGCCCAGTGGAAATCCGGCCCGCGGATCTCGCAGCGGTCGGCCTTGAGCGTATCCATGCGCAACAAACCGTGGATAAAGTAGGACACGCCACCCAGTGCCGCCTTCAGTTTCTCTGGTGTTTCGGTGGTGATGCGTGTGCCGAATCCGCCGGTCGCCATATTGATGAAATAGCGTTCATCGTTCACTTTCGCCAGGTCTATCGGCACCGCGCGGCCTTTTACTGCCAACCGCAATGCCTGTTCCGGCATCAAAGGAATGTTGCAGGCCATGGCAAAGTCATTGGCGGTGCCCAGCGGCAGAATACCCAGTACCGGGCGCCCGGCCGCCGGCAAGGCCGTTAGCGCCGCAGCCACTTCGTTGATGGTGCCGTCACCACCACCGGCAATCAGCGTTTTCACACCCAGTTGGCAGGCTTCCCGTGCGTAACGCGCTGCGTCACCCTGTTCCCAGGTTACGCGAACGTGAAGAGGCTGGCCTTCATCTCGCAACTTTTGTACTGCAAGGCGAACCTCGTCGTTGCCGGCGCCTTTGCCGTTAATGATAAGAAGCGCTGGTGCTGGTGAATGCATTCCCGATATCTCCCGGCTGTAAACTATAGGGCAACGATAAACTACCCATCGGCGACAGGCCATCAGAATATTCAGTTAATTCTGATTAATCCTGACCTGGCAGAGATTATTTCTGCAGGATTGACTTAAATTAAGATATATCCGTGGGAAAGTTAGTGGTTTTTGTTAATGCATTAATTAATCGTTGTAGCTTTATTTTTATATCGCCATGACAACAGGGCGTAATGAAAAATAGGCAAGTCAGTGAATTGAAAGCTAATGGATATATTAGATAGGATTATTTTACGATATCAAAGAAAAAGCCAGTCCAAGGGAGATTGGACTGGCTAAGGAGGTGGTTCCTAGTATTGCTATGCAAATCTTTTTCGTTCTTAGTTTTAAGCAGCCTGATGTTAACCAAGCTGCGGAGTAATTGATGTGATCCAATTCTAATATTTGCTAAAAAATGCCATTAAAGGATCACTCCCTGCATTTTATGCCGCAGGAGTATTGGTATCCGGCAAATTTCGGATCAGCAACGCGTAATTGAGATCGATATCTTGCGGGATCGGCAAATAAACGATATGGCCGTTACCCGGCGCCACGTCGATCGCTTCACCTTTCTTATTTTGCATGCTCTCCAGGGTAAACAAGACGTTACCTCCTGGGGTCATCATTTCTACGCTGTCGCCGAGCAGGAATTTGTTTTTCACGTCAACTTCAGCCCAGCCGTCACGCCGTACCCCGGTGAATTCGCCGACAAACTGTTGGCGCTCAGACAGCGATGAGCCGTAATCGTAGTTTTGCTGCGCTTCATGTACGTGACGGCGCAGGAAGCCTTCGGTGTAACCCCTGTGCGCCAGGCCTTCGAGCGTGGTCAACAGAGTGGGATCGAAAGGCTTGCCGGCGACGGCGTCATCGATGGCGCGACGATAGACCTGCGCGGTACGCGCGCAGTAGTAGAAGGATTTGGTGCGGCCTTCAATCTTCAGCGAATGCACACCAAGTTGCGTCAGGCGCTCCACGTGCTGGATGGCGCGCAAATCCTTCGAGTTCATGATGTAAGTGCCGTGTTCATCCTCAAAGGCGCTCATGTATTCACCGGGTTTCTGCGCTTCGGACAGCATGAACACCTTGTCGGTGGGAGCCCCGATGCCCAGCGTCGACTCGACGGTTTGCACCGGGATCGGTTCATGCATATGCACGATGTTGCCGGTCTCGTCTTCTTTACCTTCTTCCGCTTTGTACTGCCAGCGGCAGGCGTTGGTGCAGGTGCCCTGGTTAGGATCGCGTTTGTTGATATAGCCGGACAGCAGGCAGCGGCCGGAGTAGGCCATGCACAGCGCACCGTGGACGAAGATTTCCAGTTCCATCTCCGGCACCTGGGTGCGGATTTCGGCGATCTCCTCCAGCGACAGTTCACGCGACAGGATCACCCGCGTCAGGCCCATTTGCTGCCAGAATTTTACCGTCGCCCAGTTTACCGCGTTTGCCTGCACCGACAGGTGGATATCCATCTGCGGGAAGGCTTCACGTACCATCATGATCAGGCCGGGATCGGACATGATCAGCGCGTCCGGGCCCATGTCGATCACGGGTTTAAGATCGCGCAGGAAGGTTTTCAGCTTGGCATTGTGCGGGGCGATATTCACTACCACGTAGAAGCGTTTTCCCAACGCATGGGCTTCGTTAATCCCCTGCGCCAGATTCTCGTGGTTGAATTCATTGTTACGTACCCGCAGGCTGTAACGCGGCTGGCCTGCATAAACCGCGTCGGCGCCATAGGCAAAGGCGTAACGCATGTTTTTCAGCGTGCCGGCTGGGGAGAGAAGTTCCGGTGTAAACATAATGAGTCTCGGTCTGATTTCAGGTCAGTATACCTCTGTCTTTCTAACCGCAGCGTTGTTGGCTGCATTCGTTCACCCCAGTCACTTGGTGTACCAAGCTCCCGGAGACTCACGAACTTGCCGCCTAGCTGCTGTATGAAAGCCAGTGGGTATAACGCGCCCCAAATGGCGCAGTAAAAGCGGGGAATTGTAGCCGCAGCGCGGCGAGAAATCAGCAGGTAACCGGATTTATTACAGGGAGATTGATCCTGGTCATAAGAAAAACGCGCGATGGCGGGCATCGCGCGCCTGACAGATGCATCACGCGCTCAGATCGCGCACGTCGGTGGCTGGACCGTTTTTGATCACCGACTGAATACCGTTCTTTGCCGCAGTTTCAGAGCTGTACATCTCACTGACGCCGATCACCTGATGGTTTTTGGCTTTCAGCACGAAATAAGGCTGATTGCTGGTGCTGTGCTTCAGTTCGTATTGTGCTTCGTGGGGGGAATTGGTTTGCACCGAGGCAATGCCATTTTCCGCCGAGGCCTTGCTGGCGTACATCTCGCTGGCCAGAATGATTTCGCCATTGCTGGCTTTCAGGTTGAAGTGGTATTGCCCATTCTTTGCTTTTTTCAGCTCATAGTGACCGATTGCCATGGTTCTTCTCCTGTGGGTTCCGATTAGTGATGTAAGTGTAGCCAATGGCTTGAAATTGAGCGGCTAATAAACCGGACTTGAGAAGGGTAGCGCAAAAAAAACGCCATTTTTTTGCGCTGACAGGGAGTTTTGGCCAGCGGATACTGCTGTAGCACGGGAAGCTAACGGGGGATTGTCATGCCGAAAGTTTGCGCAGCCCGCCGCATTCTTGAGCACGCAGTATTTCAACCGCAACCTGGGAAGGCTAGGGTGAGGCCGTTGCATTATTGCGGTCAAAAAATAAGCGCCGCATATTGGCATCTCCCCTTAACAGGCATATGCTTAGGCCTATGCCTGTTAAGGGGGATGGAAATGGAAAGGGTCGCGAAACTGTTTAAAAACGGTAGAAATCAGGCGGTGAGGTTACCCGTGGAATTCGAATTTGATACAGATCGTGTGTATATCCGCCGCGATCGGGAGGGAAACGTGATTTTATCTAAATATCCGGCCAAACCTGACAGCTGGGCTCCGCTGCTGCAAATGATCGAAAAAACGCAGGTACCGCATGACTTTCTGGCGGCTGATGAACGTCAGCAGGGCAGTGCCACCCGCGATCCGTTCGCCGGGGAAGAGTAAGCATGTATATGTTTGACACCAATACGGTCAGCCAACTGTTCCGTCGGCATCCCCGCTTGCTGAGCCTAATGGAAAAAATCCCGCCTTCTGCGGTATGCATTTCCAGCATTACGCAGGCGGAACTGCTTTATGGCGTAGCCAAGCGGCAGAACCTTGCGCTGAAAGCGACGGTCGCGGCATTTCTTGATTCCGTGACGGTATATGCCTGGGACAGTGAAGCCGCGCACTGCTATGGCACGCTGCGGGCGGAAATGACGCAAAAGGGGCGGGTGATGGGGGCCCTGGATCAGCTAATTGCCGCCCACGCGCAGAGCCGCGGAGCGACAATAGTGACTAACGACCGGGCGTTTGCCATGGTGCCAGGCCTGACGGTAGAAGACTGGACCTAGGGCCGATTAAAGCCCGTTCACCAGGCGGCAAGGTTCGGACTCCCAGCGGTAACCGACGCCGTACACGGAGCGGATAAATGATTTTTCGCCGTCGATCAGCTCCAGTTTGCGCCGCAGGTTTTTGATGTGGCTGTCGATGGTACGGTCGGTCACCACCCGGTAGTCGTCATACAGATTATTCAGCAGCTGCTCGCGCGAGAACACGTTGCCCGGCTGGCTGGCCAGGGTTTTCAACAGGCGAAACTCCGCCGGAGTGAGATCCAGCATCTGCCCCTGATAGCTGGCCTGAAAGCGCGGTTCGTCAATGTGAAGCTGCGTTTCTTCCTGCATATTGTCCAATGGGCGATAGCAGCGGCGCAGAATGGTTTTTACGCGCGCAACCACTTCACGCGGGCTGTAAGGTTTGCAGATATAATCGTCTGCACCGATCTCCAGCCCCAGCAGGCGGTCGATCTCTTCAATTTTTGCCGTCACCATCACCACCGGAATATCGGTGAAACGGCGCAATTCTCGGCATACCGTTAACCCATCGCTGCCCGGCAGCATCAGATCCAACAGGATCAGCGCCGGCGAATGTTCATGTACCGCCGGGACCACCTCGCTGCCGTTGGTCAGCCAGCGCGTGGCATATCCCGCCGCCTGCAGGTAGTCCACCAGCAGTTGGCCGAGCTTGGGCTCATCTTCAACAATCATAATTTGCAACGGTTGATTCTGGGTTTCCATCATGACGCCTTATTCATTACCGGGGTGGCGAATTCTACTGTAATCCGCACGCCGCCCAAAGGCGAGTGCTGGGCGTAGATCGTCCCGTTGTGTGCTTCCACTATGTTTTGACAGATTGACAACCCCAGACCGGAGCCGCCACTGGCGCGGTTACGCGAACCTTCGGTACGGTAAAAACGTTCGAAAATGCGCGCCAACTGATCGTCATTGACGCCCGGCGCGCTATCCTGCCAGTAAATCAGCAGGCGGCCTGGCTGCGTCTGGGCGCCAATCTCCAGCTTGCCGCCGGCGTCGGTGTAACGCAGGCTGTTTTCCAGCAGGTTGTTGAATAGTTGGTTAAGCCTGTCCGGATCGCCAAACAGCGGTGCCTGTTCTGGCAGTTGGGTCACGATGTCCAACCCTTTGGCGTGAAAACGCTCGCGGAAGCTGGCTACCGCGATTTGCAGTAAATGCACGCAATCAACCTGCGATTTACGGTAGGCGAGCGCACCGAGATCGGATAACGACAGTTGATGCAGATCGTCCACCAGTTTGGTCAGGGTGGAGACTTCGGCCTGCAAGGATCCCAGCGAAGCAGCCGTAGGCTGACGTACACCGTCCTGCAGCGCCTCCAGCTCACCGCGCAGCACCGCCAGCGGGGTGCGCAACTCGTGCGAGACGTCGGCCATCACGGCGCGCCGCATCTGCTCATTTTTTTCCAATGAGGTAGCGAGCTGGTTGAAGTCATGCGCCAGCCGACCCAGTTCATCCTGGCTGCTGACGGCTACGCGGGTGCTGAAATCGCCAGCCGCCAGCCGGTGGGTACCGGCTACCAGGCGTTTGACCGGCGCCAGCAACCCGCGCGACATCAGCCAGGTGACCGCCGCTGCCAGCAGGGTGGACAGGGCGACAATCATCCAACTGGTGCGTCTTTGCTGCTGATCGAAACTGATGTCGGTATTACGTGTCAGCCTCTCTATGGGCGTCGTAATTACCCAGCCGACGATTTCATTGTTGTAGCGGATCGGATGACGCGGACCCTCCTTCGGTACCGGGCCGGAGTGCCCCACCAGCCGGTTGTACTGGCTGTCCACCACCCAAAACTGGGTGCGCCAGCCTTTGGGCGGCAAATTGTGGCTGCTGTCGCTGTTTTGTTCGAACGAACGCATGATCTGGTAAATCACCTGATCGTTATTGCGCAGAAAAACCCAGTTACCGTGACGACTGTACTGTTCTTCCAATGCTTCGCTCAGCATGTTGATGCGCTGCTCGTTGCTGTTTTTGATGTAGTCGATAAAACCGCGCTCGAAGCTGATGCGAACGCCCCAATGCATGGTAATGAGCACCAACATGCAGGTGGCGAAAATGGCCATGAACAGCTTGCCGGTGATGCCTATTTTCATTATTGCAACCTCGTGGAGCCGGTCCCCGGCTCTTTGGTCAGCGTACGGTTGGGGGCGGTATCGGCCGGAACGCGGGCGAAGGCCAGCGCGGGCAGCGCGATGATCAACGCCATGCAACAGTAGCTGTAAATAAATGCGCTATGGATGGCCGGGCTGTCGGTAACCACCTGATGATGGGCAAAGCTGCCGATCAGAATACCGGCGATGCTGACGCCGAGGCTCATCGACAGCTGCATCACCATCGACAGCAGACTGTTGCCGCTGCTGGCCAGTCGATCCGGCAGATCTTTCAGCGTCAGGGTGTTCATGGCCGAGAAGCGCAATGAGTTGACCATGCCCTGGAAGAACAGTACTACCGGCAGCAGCCAGATCCAGCCCAGCATCGCCACCAGCGGGAAACTCAGGCTGATCAACGCCAGCATCAGCGTGGCGGCAACCAGCACGTTACGGTAACCGAAACGGTTAACCACCCGCACCACAATGCGTTTCATTCCCATGCTGCCGATAATCATCGGGATCATCATCAGCCCGGCGTGGAACGGGGAGAAGCCCATGCCGACCTGCATAAACAGCGGTGTCATAAAGGGCAACATGCCGCTGCCGATACGGCCCAGCAGGCTGGCCGTCAGCCCCACTTTATAGGTTTGGGTTTTGAATAACCGCAGTGAGAACAATGCGCGGCTGTTGCCATGCGCATGCCACCAGTAACCCGCCAGTGCCGCGATGCCGGCAACCACCAGCGCGGCGATGGCGGGAGAGGAGAGCCCCATCCCTTTGTGGCCGTCGAGCGCCAGCGTCAGCGTCGCCATGCCGATCGCCAGCATGATAAAGCCGCTGATGTCGAAGCGACGGGTCTGCATGCGGTAATTGGGCATCAGCAGCAACGTGGCGATGGCACCGGCGATCCCCACCGGGATATTGATCAGGAAAATCCAGTGCCAACTGGCGTACTGCACCAGAAAACCGCCCAACGCCGGCCCCATTAACGGGCCAATTTGGCCGGGCAGGGTGACGAAGGTCATCGCGGCCATATACTGTTCGCGCGGGACGATTTTCATCACCGTCAGGCGACCCACCGGTACCATCATGGCGCCGCCGATGCCCTGGATCACGCGCGAGGCGATCAGCTCATTCAGCGTCTCAGAACGGGCGCACAGAATGGACCCCAGAGTAAACAACACGATGGCGCTGAAGAACACCCGCTGAACCCCAAATCGATCCGCCAACCAGCCGCTGGCAGGCAGCATCACCGCCACCGTCAGCACATAGGAGACAATCACCGACTGCATGCGTAGCGGGTTCTCCCCCAGGCTGACGGCCATCGACGGCAGGGCGGTGTTGACGATAGTGGTGTCCAGCGTCTGCATAAAGAAGCCGAACGCCACGATCCAAAGTTGCCATTGTACGGAGGCGGTGTGTTTTATCAGCATCGGGTGGCCATTATTGGGGCAATGGATCCAGTTTCTTGCCGCGACGGAATTTCATCTGCAGCCGGTCAAAATACAGGTACACCACCGGGGTGGTGTACAGCGTCAACAGCTGGCTGACGATCAGGCCGCCGGCGATGGTGATGCCGAGCGGTTGGCGCAGCTCGGCGCCGTCGCCGTGGGTCAACACCAGCGGCAATGCGCCAAACAGCGCCGCCAGGGTGGTCATCATGATTGGCCTGAAGCGCAGCAGGCACGCCTGGAAAATGGCGTCATGTGCGCTGATGCCGCCATTGCGCTGCGCGTCGAGGGCAAAATCGACCATCATGATGGCGTTTTTCTTCACGATACCGATCAACAGCATAATGCCAATCAACGCTATCAGGCTGAACGGCGCACCGAACAGCTCCAGCGCCAGCAGGGCACCGACCCCGGCGGAGGGCAGGGTAGACAGAATGGTCAGCGGATGAATGTAACTTTCATAAAGAATGCCCAGCACGATATACACAGTAGCGATGGCGGCGGCGATCAGCAGCAACTGAGATTTCAGCGTTTCCTGGAACACCTGGGCGGTCCCGGCAAAAGCGCCGCGTACGGTGGAAGGCACGCCGAGCGCCGTCATGGTTCGCTCTACGGCGGAGGTGGCGTCCGACAGGCTGCCGCCATCCGGCAGGTTAAACGAAATAGTCGACGCGGCCGACAGGCCCTGATGATTGACCGACAGCGGTGCATTGGCGGGGCGCCAACTGGCAAAGTAGGACAGCGGGATTGCCTTGCCGTCTTTGTTGATCACAAACATTTTGTCCAGTGAGCTGACGTCCTGGGTGTATGGGGGGGCGACTTCCATCACCACTTTGTACTGATTGAGCGGTTGATAGATAGTCGAAATCTGACGTTGGCCAAAGGCGTTATTCAGCAGGTTGTTGGCATCGGAAACCGAAATACCCAAACGGGCCATGGTCTCGCGATCGTAAACCAGATCCATTTCTGAACCTTTGTCCTGCTGATCGGAGTTGACGTCTGCCAGCTCTGGCAGTGCAGCCAGCGCAATACGGATTTTCGGTTCCCATTCGCGCAGTGCGGCGAGATCGTCCGCCAACAGCGTGTACTGGTAACTGGCGTTAGCCTGCCGGCCGCCGACGCGGATATCCTGCACCGCCATCAGGAACAGACTGGCTCCTGGTTCTTTCGCTAACCGGGCACGCAGCCGGGCAATCACTTTCTGTGCATCGTCGCTGCGCACTGACAGCGGTTTTAACGAGATAAACATCGATCCGCTGTTGGTGCGTGAACCGCCGGTGAAACCAGTGACGTTTTCCACATCCGGATCTTCACGCACGATCTTCATGAAATCTTCCAGCTTAACGCGCATAGCCTGGAAGGAGATGCTCTGGTCTGCCTGGATAAAGCCCATCAGTCGGCCGGTGTCCTGCTCCGGGAAGAAGGTTTTCGGAATGCTGATATACAGCCAGACATTGAGCGCGATGGTGGCGAGAAATAGGGCCAATACCCAGCGTGAATGGCCAAGCACCCAGCTCAGCGAGCGTCCATAGCCTTTTTGCAGCGCCAGCAGCATTTTACCGAAACCACGAATGCGCCGCTGCGCTCGCGGCGGCTGGTGACGCAGCAGGTAGGCGCACATCATCGGCGTCAGCGTTAGAGAGATAATCAAAGACAGCCCGATCGAGACTGACAGAGTGACGGCAAACTCGCGGAACAGCCTGCCGGGCAGGCCTTCCATCAGCAGCAGCGGGATAAATACCGCCACCAGCGACACGCTCATCGACAGCACGGTAAAGCCGACCTCCCGAACCCCCTGCAACGCGGCGTTCAGCGGTTTCATGCCGGCTTCGACGTGGCGCGAAATATTTTCCAGCACCACGATGGCATCATCGACCACAAAGCCGGTGGCGATGGTCAGCGCCATCAGCGACAGGTTATTCAGGCTGAAGCCGCACAGGTACATCGCGGCAAAAGAGCCGATCAGCGACACCGGTACTGCCACCGCCGGGATCAGCGTCGCGCGCCCGGACCGCAGGAAGATGAACACCACCAATATCACCAGCCCAATGGCGATCACCAGCGACTGTTCCACTTCCGCCAGCGAAGCACGGATGGTTGGCGAGCGATCCTGCGCGATATTCAGCTGAATGGACGCCGGGATGTTGTCTTGCAAGGCGGGCAATTCGGCGCGAATGCGATCGACGGTTTCGATGATGTTGGCGTCCGGCGCCCGGCTGATGGCCAGAATAATCGCCGGTTTGGCGTTGGTCATCCCGGCGTTGCGTACGTCCTGTACCGAGTCTTTGATCTCGGCCACGTCGCTCAGGCGTACCGCCGCGCCGTTGTTGTAGTGGATAATCAGCGGGCGATAAGCCTCGGCGGTTTTCAATTCATCATTAGCCTGGATCTGCCAGCGCTGCTGCTGATTGTCTACCGAACCCTGCGGCCTGCGTACGTTGGCATCACTGATGGTTTGGCGCACCGCATCGAGCGATATCCCCTGATTGAACAGCGCACTTGGGTTAAGTTCGACCCGCACAGCAGGCAGTGAACTGCCGCCCACCGAGACGTCGCCCACCCCTTCGGTCTGGGCGATTTTTTGCGCCAGCTGAGTCGAGGCGAAGTCGTAAAGCTGGCCCTGGCTGTAGGTGTCGGAGGTCAGCGTCAGGATCATGATTGGCGCATCTGACGGATTGACCTTACGGTAGCTCGGGCGGCTCGGCATGCCGGTGGGCAACAGGCTTTGCGCCGCGTTGATCGCCGCCTGCACGTCACGGGCCGCGCCGTTGATATCACGGTCGAGATCGAACTGCAAAATGACCCGGGTGCTGCCGAGTGAACTCATCGAGGTCATTTCATTGACCCCGGCTATCCGGCCCAGAGCGCGTTCCAGCGGCGTAGCCACCGACGAGGCCATGGTTTCCGGATCGGCACCCGGCAACGAAGCGCTGATCGAAATCACCGGATAGTCGACCTGTGGCAGCGGCGATACTGGCAACAGGCTAAAACCAATCACACCGCTGATGGCAATTGCCAACGTCAGCAGCGTGGTGGCCACCGGTCGGTAGATGAACAGGGCGAAGAATTTCACGGCAGCTCCTGCACATCCGGCTGCCGGCGAGTGTTACGCGCCAGCTTGTCAAACAGCAGGTAGATCACCGGGGTGGTGAACAGCGTCAGGATCTGGCTCATTACCAGCCCGCCGACCATGCAAACCCCGAGCGGGTGTCGCAGTTCCGCGCCGACGCCGGTGCTGAGCATCAGCGGCAGTGCACCCAGCAATGCCGCCAGCGTGGTCATCAGTATCGGCCGGAAACGCAGCAGGCAGGCCTGATAAATCGCATCGTACGGCGTCATACCTTGCTCACGTTCGGCGGCCAGCGCGAAGTCGATCATCATGATGGCGTTTTTCTTCACGATGCCGATCAGCAAGATGATGCCGATGATGGCGATCACATCCAGTTCGCTGCCGGCCATCATCAGTGCCAGCAAGGCACCGACCCCGGCGGTGGGCAAGGTTGAAAGAATGGTAACCGGATGAATAAAGCTCTCATAAAGCACGCCCAGCACGATATACATCGCTACCACCGCCGCCAGGATCAGCCACAGGGTCCCCCCCAACGCCGCCTGGAACGCCAGCGTCGCGCCCTGGAACTGGGTGGTGATATCTTTCGGCATATCGAGATTTTTTTCCGCCAGGGTGATGGCGTCGACCGCTTCCCCAAGCGAATAATTGCCGGCCACGTTAAAGGAGATGGTGGCCGCCGGGAACTGATCGAGATGATTGACCGATAGCGGTCCGAAACGCTCTTCGATTTTGGCAATGGTGTTCAGCGGCACGATGGTGCCGTTGCTGCTGGTCAGGCGGATTTCACTCAGCGCCGCCAACCCTGGCGTGGTGCTGACGTCATGTTCCAGCACCACCCGGTACTGATTGGCCTGGGTGTAAATGGTGGAGATCAACCGCTGGCCGAAAGCGTTGTACAGGGCGTTATCCACGTCACTCATGCTGATGCCGAGGCGGGAAGCCGAATCGCGATCGACGTTCACATAGGCCACCAGTCCTTGATCCTGCCAGTTACTGGTGACGTCCGCCAACTGCGGTGCCTGTTTCAATTCCGCCATCAGCTGCGGTACCCACAGGCTGAGCTCGTCCAGCGACATGGCCTGCAGGGTAAACTGGTACTGGGTGCGGCTGACCTGGGTGTCGATGGTCAGATCCTGCACCGGTTGCAAATACAGCTTCACGCCGGGGAACTGTGCGCTCTGCTGCTGCAGACGAGTGATGATGGCCGGAATACGGTCGCTGCGTTCGCTCAAGGGTTTGAGGTTGATTTGCAACCGGCCGCTGTTGAGCGTGGCGTTGCTGCCATCGACGCCAACAAACGACGTCAGGCTCTCCACCGCCGGATCCTTGAGGATTTCTGCCGCCACCTGCTGTTGGCGCTCGGCCATATTACTGAACGACACCGACTGCGGTGCCTCCAGCGTGCCCTGAATAATGCCGTTGTCCTGTACCGGGAAGAATCCTTTCGGGATCAGCAGGTAAAGCAAGACGGTGAGCACCAGCGTGCTGAACGCCACGCCTAGCGTCAACCAGGGATGATTCAGCACGGTTTTCAGCCATTTGCCGTAGCGGGCGATGACCCGGTCAAAGAAGCGTTCAGAAGCGGCGGAAAAACGGTTCTGCTTGCGCAGGGATTCGTGGCTCAGCATGCGTGCGCACATCATCGGCGTCAGCGTCAGCGAAACCACCGCCGAAATCAAAATCGCCACCGCCAGCGTCACGGCAAATTCACGAAACAACCTGCCAACGATATCGCCCATAAACAGCAAGGGGATCAGCACGGCTACCAGCGAGAAGGTCAGTGAAATAATGGTGAAGCCGATTTCGCCGGCGCCTTTTAAGGCGGCGTCGAGCGGTTTCTCGCCCTTTTCGATATAGCGTGAAATGTTCTCGATCACCACGATGGCGTCATCGACCACAAAACCGGTGGCGATGGTTAGCGCCATCAGCGTCAGGTTATTGATCGAAAAGTCCAAAAAGTACATGGCGGCGAAGGTACCGATCAACGACAGCGGTACGGCGACGCTGGGAATAATAGTGGCCGGGACATTGCGCAAGAACACGTAAATCACCATCACCACCAGCGCTACCGCCAAGAGCAGCTCGAACTGCACGTCGCTGACCGAGGCGCGAATGGTGGTGGTTCGATCGGTCAGCACCTTGACGTCGACCGACTTGGGCAGGCTTTTAATCAACTGAGGCAGCATCTCGCGGATGCTGTCGGCGGTGGTGATGACGTTTACGCCTGGCTGGCGCTGAATATTGAGCACAATGGCCGGCTGCTTATTGGCCCAGGCCGCCAGCCGGGTATTTTCCGCGCCTTGTTCGATGGTGGCGATATCCTGCAGGCGGATAGCCGCACCGTTCTGGTAAGCGACAATCAGCTGACGATAGTCGTCGGCTGATTTCATCTGGTCATTGGCCGAAAGGGTGACCGAACGCGTTGGGCCGTCCAGGCTACCCTTGGCAGAGTTGACGTTGGCGTTGCTGATGGCGGTGCGGATGGTTTCGCTGTCCAGACCGTAGGCGGCAACGGCCGCCGCATTGAGCTTCACGCGGACCGCCGGCCGTTGGCCACCGGAAATGGTCACCAGTCCGACGCCGGTGACCTGAGATATTTTCTGCGCGACACGGGTTTCCACCATGTCTTCTACCTGGGTCATCGGCATGGCGCTGGAGGTCACGGCCAGCGTCAGGATCGGTGGATCGGCGGGGTTAACCTTGCTGTAAATCGGCGGGTAGGGCAGATCGTTCGGTAACAGGTTAGTGGCGGAGTTGATTGCCGCCTGCACTTCCTGTTCGGCGACGTCGAGCGGCAGCTCAAGCTGGAATTGCAAGGTGACGACCGAGGCGCCACCGGAACTTTGCGATGCCATCTGCTTGAGGCCGGACATCTGGCCAAACTGACGCTCCAGCGGAGCCGTGATCGCCGAGGTGACCACGTCCGGGCTGGCTCCGGGATACAGCGTGACCACCTGAATGGTCGGATAGTCGACCTCCGGCAGGGCGGAGACCGGCAGAGCGCGATAACCGATGATCCCCGCCAGCAGGATCGCCAGCATCAACAGCGTGGTGGCAACCGGCCGCAGTATAAACAGGCGGGATGGACCGCCGCCGGCGTTCGGTGGCATCACCTGCATCAGGATTTCCCCTGGGTGCGAGGTGAGTGGATTGGTTTGCCGGCCGCAGAAGCCGCCTGCGGCGTGACCACCTCAACCTGCATGCCTTCGGTCAGGCGATCTATGCCGTCGGTCACCACCCGGTCACCGGCGTTCAGCCCGGCGTTAATCACCACTTTTTGGCTGTCCTGCACGCCGGTGGTCACCAAATGTTTACTGACCTTGTTATCTTCGCTCAGGGTCCAGACGAAGTTGCCTTCGTTGCCCATCTGCAAGGCCGCCGTAGGGATAACGATCGCATCCAGCAGCGTTGCCACTTTCAGGCGTGCATTAACAAATTGGTTGGGGAACAGCGCGTCGTCCTCGTTGGTGAAGCGCGCTTTCAGTTTGATGGTGCCGGTGGTGGTGTCGATCTGGTTATCCAGGCTCAGCAGTGAACCGGTCGACAGCAGATTTTGGTTGGTGCGATCCCAGGCTTCGACGCTGACCGGGCCAGCTTTTTGCGCTTTGATCAAATCGCTGATAGTAGCCTCAGGCAGGGTAAATACCACATCGATAGGGTGAGTTTGGGTGATCACTACAATGCCGGTGGTGCTGCCGCTGGTGATGTAATTACCGACGTCCACCAGCTTCAGACCGACACGACCGTCAATTGGTGCGGTGATACGGCTGTAGGTGATTTGCAGCTTGGCGCTGTCGACGGAGCCCTGATCGGCTTTGATTGCGCCTTCGGTCTGTTGCACCAGCGACAGCTGCGTGTCCAGATCCTGCCGCGACACCAGATTGGTTTTGGCCAGTTGCTGATAACGTGCCAGATCGCGCCGGGCATTGGCGAGGGTGGCCTGATCTTTGGCCAGTTGTCCCTGCGCTTGAGCCAGCTGTACCTGGAACGGACGCGGGTCAATTTCAACCAGCAAATCGCCGGCTTTGACCTGTTGCCCTTCGGTGAAGTGGATCGCCATCAGTTGGCCATCGACCCGGCTGGTGACGGTCACGGTGTTGGCGGCGGTAGCCGTGCCCAGCCCGGAAAGGTAACGCGGCACCGTTTGCTGTGTGGCGGTCGCAGCCTGTACCGGTGACATTGGCGCTCCCCGTCGTCCTGCGCCTGCCGCCGCTTTGCCCCCACCGGCGTGACGCGCTCCAGGGGCAGCATTGTCGGCCGGCTGCGGAGCGCTGAAGTGACGCCAAATCAGCACGGCGGCAATAGCCACAATAACCACCACCAACAGGCGCAGTAACAGTGAACGACGTGGGTTTTTTGCATTCATGGTGGCGAAAATCTCTCCAAAAGGCAGGCGTGCGGGCACTCATTGCCAAAAAAGTTACACTCCTTACAGAATACTAGTTTAGCGAGGAAAGACGGCATAAAAATGAAGGAAATATGGAGGAACCGTCAGCATTGTCCGAATAAGTTGTAGATTTGATCATGCTATGTTTATAAGCGTTGCCATCCGGCTTATAGCGAATGCGTTTTAGCGGATTTCCTGCTTTCGCGCTAATAATTATCCTGCGAATCATCAACTCCATGGAGCATGCAATGAGTCATAAAGAACTGGGCCGTTCGGGCATCAAAGTGCCGGCATTGACCTTCGGCGGTAACGTGTTTGGCTGGACGGCGGATCGCGAAACTTCATTCAGCCTGTTGGATGCGCTGGTGGAAAATCAGCTCAACTTTATCGATACCGCCGACGTGTACTCGAGCTGGGTGCCGGGCAATCAGGGCGGTGAATCGGAAACCACCATCGGTCAGTGGCTGAAAAAGAGCGGCAAGCGTGACCAGGTGATCATCGCTACCAAAGTCGGCAAGCCGATGGGCGAGGGTAAGCAGGGGCTGTCACCACGCTATATCCAGCAGGCGGTAGAGGATTCACTGCGGCGTTTGCAGACCGATTATATCGACCTTTATCAATCGCATGACGACGACCGGGACACGCCGTTGGCGGAAACCCTGGCGGCGTTTGACGACTTGATCAAGGCCGGTAAGGTGCGGGCGATAGGCGCTTCCAACTATCAGGCCGATCGTCTGGAGGAGGCATTGAAAGTCAGTGAAGAGAATGGGTTGGCGCGCTATGAGACCCTGCAACCGGAGTACAATCTTTATGCGCGTGAGGAGTATGAACGCAGCCTGGCGCCGGTGGTGCAGCGCCATGGATTGGGCGTGATTAACTTCTTCTCGCTGGCCAGCGGTTTCCTGACCGGCAAATACCGCAGTGAAAAAGATATCGGCAAGAGCCAACGTGGTGACACCATCGTTGAGCGATACCTTAATCCACGCGGTTTCAAGATCTTGGCTGCGCTGGATCGGGTCGCGGAAAAACACCACACCTCGCCAACGCAGGTTTCACTGGCCTGGCTGATAGCGCGGCCGGACATCACCGCGCCGATCGTCAGCGCCACGTCGCTAAAGCAGTTGGATGAGCTGATCAGCGCTACCCGGCTGCGGCTGGATGCCGAGGATATCCGCATCCTGAACGACGCCAGCGCCTGGTGACCTGCTCAGTTGCCGACGGCGTTAATCAAGGACAGCAACTGAGCCACGCTGGCTTCCACTGGCTGGCCTGCGGTATCAATACGGGCCACCGGGGTATGCCAGGGTAGGTAATCGTGGCGGGTGACGCTGTGCCAGTTAGGGAGGCGCAGTCCGGCAACGTCCCCGTCGCGGGTTTCAACCCTGCGACGGTGCTCGGCACTGTCTGAGCAAACCACCTCAAAATCTATGCAGGCTACACCAGCCCGTTGTGCGACGTTATGCCAGGCTTCGCGAGTGACCGGCAACGGGTTGACCGAGTCGGCGATCACCCAGTGGCCCAGACGCAGGTTGTCTTCGGCAACGCCATAAGCGGCAAAATACCCGGCGGGGCCGACGTCATCGGCCAGGGAGCCACTGTTACGGATAGCTTGTTCAAGGGTATCGATGCGCAGATGCATTGCCGGTAATGCGCGAGCCAGCGCCCGTGCGAGCGTAGTTTTACCACTGCCTGGCAGCCCGGAAAGAACGATCAGCATTGTTGTTCCCCATGATTATGGTTCCAGCCGATACAGTACCTGATTTCGCAGCGAATGGCTTGGCGGCGGGGCGCGGCATTGAGCTACCGCGCCATGGTGCCCTTAACGGAACAGCGTCTGCGCCCAGCGAGCCAACCCGGCGGTGACCGAGCCGAAGTCGTTGCCGCCGACGATAGGAATGCCCGGCAACTGCTGTTGTAGCGCGGCGCGCAACAGCGGGGAACGTGCGCTGCCGCCGGTGAGATAAATCACCTGCGGTGCGGTCTGGCTACTGGCCAGCGCGGCGCTGACCTGTTCCTGAATGCGCAGCAGCGGCTGTGAGATGGCCTCGGCAAGCTGATCCTGGCTGATGGTTTCTGCCAAATCAGTCTGGACGAAGGCCAGCGGAGCGCTGATGTTTTGCTGTCCCGACAGAGCGATTTTACTCTCCTCCGCGGCGCGCACCAGACGGTAGCTCAGGCGTTGCTGATGCACTTTCAGCAGACGTTTAACCTTTTCAGGCTCGGCAGCATCGCGGATCAAATCGCGCAGCATGCGGCCATTGGCGGCGCTGTAAAAGTCGATCTGCGCCGGAACGTCGTTGGTGGCTACCGCGTTCCAGTAAGGCAACGCAGGCAAAGCGATGCCTTTTTCAGTTTCGCCACCCATACCGAACAGCGGCATCAACTGTTTGAACGCCAGCATGATGTCCAGATCGTTACCGCCAACGCGGCAACCGCTGTGGCCCAGCAGGCTTTGCTGGCGATCGGCACGGTCACGCCATTGCGGCCCCATCAACAGCACCGAACAGTCGGTTGTCCCGCCGCCGATATCCACCACCAGCACGGTTTTTTCTTCTTCCAGGGTCGCTTCGAAATCCAGGCCTGCGGCGACCGGTTCGAACTGGAATTCAATGTCTTTGAAGCCTGCACGCTCGGCAGCGCGGTGCAAAATCCCCTGCGCCTGGCGGTTGGCTTCTTCGCCACCGATGCCCTGGAAGTTGATCGGACGGCCGATCACCGCCTGGCTGATGCTGTCTTGCAGTACGTTTTCCGCCTGACGTTTGATGTGGAACATCATGGCGCACACCAGATCCTCAAACAGCGCGATCTGTTGTGGTTTCAGGCCGTTGGCGCCGAGGAAGGATTTCGGGGAGCGGACAAAATACACTTCTTCCGGATCTTCAACGTAGTGCGCCAGCGCCTGCAGGCCAAACAGCACGCTGTCGCTGGCGACCGGGATATCTTCTTCGCGGTTATAGTTGATTGCCCGGCGCAGCAGTTGCTGGTTTTCCTCGCTGGCGGTCGGCACCTGCCAGTGGCGGTGCAAACACTCGCTGACGGCTTCGCGCGTCGGAGCACATAGCATCGACGGCAGATAGGGCTCGTTGTTTTCCAGCGTCAGCAGCTCGGGGCCATTTTCTCGCATCACTGCGACGGAACAGTTGGCCGTTCCGTAGTCAAATCCAATAAACATGTCTTTTCTCTATCCCCATGCCAATGAAGGGGGGCGACTTTACCCGAGACTCGGCCCCTGGGCAATCTGAGAGCGCTTAACTGACGAAAAATTTAGCGGCGACGGCGCTAGCATGCTTAACTTAATGTCCGAATCCCGCACGTCAGCGCACCCATCGAGTCGCATAATGCACAAAAAACTGACCCCGAGCGTGGCTATGAAAAACCAACAGCAGGCGTTGTATGAAGCACTGAGTGCGCGCGATCGCAAATTTGACGGTCGCTTCTTCGTCGGCGTTTCGTCGACCGGTATTTATTGTCGCCCGGTTTGCAGCGCCCGTACGCCAAAAATTGAAAACTGCACCTTTTACCCGAGCGCGGCGGCGGCGGAACTGGCGGGGTTTCGCCCCTGCCTGAAGTGTCGGCCGGAATTGGCGCCGGGGTTGGCATTGATCGATCTCGGCAATCGCTATGCTCAGGTGGCGGTGCAGTTGATCGAGCAGGGGTATCTGTCGGAGCACAGCTGCGAGCAACTGGCAACGCGGCTAGGCATTTCCGATCGCCACCTGCGGCGTATTTTTGCCGATCAGTTTGGCGCCTCGCCGATTGATTATGCCCAGTCGCACCGGCTGTTGCAGGCCAAACGCCTGCTGGCGGATACCGATATGCCGTTGAGTGAGGTGGCCTTTGCCGCCGGTTTCGGCAGCCTGCGGCGTTTTAACGAACTGTTCAAGGCGCGCTACCGGCTGATCCCTTCGGCACTGCGCAGCAGCAGTGGCCGTAACGAACGTACCGTCGCCAGCGGGCTGGTGTTTCATCTGGGCTATCGACCGCCCTATGACTGGTCGCGCATGCTGGTTTTTTTGCAAACCCGTGCGGTGAGCGGTGTGGAGCGGGTGGAGGGGCAACAGTACCTGCGGGCGATAGCCATCACTCAGGGCGGCATCGAATATCGTGGCTGGGTCAGCGTGCAGCCGGAAGAGGCGCATAATCGGGTACGGGTGGAAATTGCACCTTCCCTGAGCCGGGTGACGACGGAAGTGCTGCGCCGCACTCGCCAACTGTTTGATCTCGATGCCGCGCCGGACCTTATCGCTCAGGCGTTGGGGCCGTTGGCTGCCGAGGCGCCGGGCCTGCGGCTGCCTGGCTGCGTCAACGCATTCGAACAGGCGACCCGCGCGGTGCTTGGGCAGTTGGTCAGCGTCAAAATGGCGGCGACCTTTGCCGGACGGATGGCTGAACTTTGGGGCACCCCGCTGGAACAGCCCTACGGTGGCATTACCCACGTCTTTCCCACTGCCGAACAGATTGCGCGATTACAGCCTGAGGCGCTGCGCCCCTTGGGCGTACAACTGAAACGAGCGGCGGCGTTAATCGGTATTGCGCAGGCGGTTACCGCAGGGCGGTTGCAACTGGAGAACGTGCTGGATATTGAGCAGGGGATCAAGGCGCTGACTGCGCTGCCGGGGATTGGCAGTTGGACCGCCAGCTATATCGCCATGCGAGCCTGGTCGTGGCCGGACGTGTTCCTGGCGGGGGATTATCTGATCAAACAGCGTTTTCCCGGCATGACGCCACGCCAGATTGAGCGCTATGCTGAAAGCTGGCGACCCTGGCGTTCCTACGCCACGCTGCATCTGTGGCATAACGATGGCTGGGCGCCGTCAACGGAGGCTGTCGGGTAGCGGCTACGGACTAGTCTTTGACGGCAATGCGCGTCAGCAGGCCGTCTATTCCTTCGCGCATCAGGAAGGCCAGTACCTTCTCGCGCTCGCTTTCACTCAGATGATGGTAATACTCAATCCACACCGCCAGCGGATCCTGGCGTTCAACCTGATATTCGGCAGGATCTTCTTGCAGTATCAGTAAGCTGCGCGCTCCGATCGGCAGGCTGTTGATGTGGTATTCCACCGCTTTGCCCTGCACGCCTTTGCGCCGGCGGCTGATCCAGCCTTCGCGGCGGGCCATTAAATTGATGCCCTGTGGCGAGGAGGGCAGTCCTGCAATGCCGGTCAGCTCTCTGGCGGCAAACCACTCTTTTTTCATAGCCATTCATCCCTGAACAATTAGGTGTATTGAGAGAGGAAAAAATTAATTCACATGCTGATTTCCGTATCGAGGTGTTATGCAAGCGATTAACTTTGACCTGTTAGTTATACCACTAACCTCAGGCGGGCTAAGCAAAAAAAGCAGAATGGATGAGATGCGGCGGCGAGGCCGCCGCTCGAAAGGCAGGGGGATATTGCTGGGAATGGCGACTAGCGGATACCAAAGTAACCGCCGCTGAGCAGTTCCGTCAGCGATTGTTCCAGTGCGATGGCGTCGCCCTCCGACAGATCGATGCCAATCGCCTGCAGGGTGTTCAGCGTTATCTGCTGGTGTGCCGGGCCGGCCAGCGTTTGGGCGTGCACCCGATGCGTCGCCCCATTGAGCATCGACACCATCAGTTCGTCCATCTGGTTGCAGTGCACGTTGGTGATGAAGCGTTCGTCGACGCGGATATAGTCAATCTTTTGGCCATGCAACTCGTCAAAGGCGTTGAGGCTGTGCCCAAAACCGTTAACGATCAGCTTGCAGCCCCGTTGCTGCAACTGCTGGAGGAACGGCCTGCAAATGCCGGCGTGCTCCAGCACCACCGCATCATCGACCGCCAGCAGCAATGCCCCTGGTTGCAAGGGGGAGGCGTCCAGCGCTGCCAGCAGATCGTCCTGGAAGCTGGCGTCCAGCAGGCTGTCGGTTGTCAGCGGCAGCGCGATGGACAACCCCTTGCGGGCAATATCAGGGGCGCGCTGCGTCAAAATCTGCCCGATGATCCAGCGGTCAACCTCTTGCGTCAGATCGTATAGCCGGGCAGCGGAGATAAAATCGTCGCTCGCCAGCGCCTGACCGTCCTGATCCCTCACCTGCAGTTTCAACTGATAGAAACAGACCGCCAGCGGCGTTTTTGGCGGTGCGACCGCCCTGACATGCAGCAACAATTGCCCATCGTTGATGATGTCCGTCACTTCCTGGCGCGTCAGCAGTTCATGCTGACGTTCCAGGATCATTTTTTGACGCGCCTCATAGAGATAAACCTGGCCACGTCCGCGATGCTTGGCGGTATAACAGGCAATATCCGCCTGCGCCAGCAGCTCGCTGCTCTTGCCGGCATCGGCATCAATACGGGTTACGCCTGCACTGGCGCCGACGTGGTAAATCTTCCCTTCCCAAAAGAACGGGTGCTGGCTGATGTGATTAACCAATTGCTGTATCAGCGACTGGGCCTGTTCCCGCGTGCAGTCGAACAGGATCAGCCCGAACTCATCGCCGCCAAGCCGGGCCAGACAGTCGCTGTTACGCAGATGGTGCCGCATCAACAGGGAAAGATCTTTCAACAGCGCGTCGCCCGCGGCGTGGCCGGCATTGTCATTGACCGCCTTGAAACGGTCGAGATCGAGGAACACCAGCGCGTGCTGCAGTCGTTTTTCAGTGGCGTTGGCAATAGCGGCCTTCAGGCGCTTTTCAAAACTGGTGCGATTGGGCAGCGTGGTCAGGGCATCGTGGGACGCGCTGTAACTCAACTTCTGCATCAGTTCGCGCGAGGCCGTGACATCCTGCAGTACCATCACCGCGCCCATGACGTTGCCGTCGATCGTTTTCAATGGTGATACCGACTGCTGGATGTCAAAACAGCGACCGTCGCGACCATGCAGCACCAGGGCATAGTCTGCGGACAGCTGCCGGTTTTCCTGCAGGCAGCACTGGATCGGGTTTTCTACCTCTTCGCCGTCTTTGCCGTTGGTCATTCGAACCACGCCGGCGACGGGCATGCCGATCGCCAGACTGAGCGGCCAGCCGCACATTTGTTCGGCCACCGGGTTCATAAAGGTAATGTGCATTTCGTCGTCGGTGGATATCACCGCTTCGCCGATCGCATCGAGCGTAATGTGCAGACGCTCTTTTTCTTCGTGCAGCGCTTCGGTCAGATTACGGACCTCCGTCATGTCGATATTGGTGCCGATCATGCGCAGCGGCAGACCCTGAGCGTCTAAAATAACGTTACCCTGGCCGCGGATATGCCGCACTTTTCCCTCGCGGGTGAGCAGTCGGAACTCCAGAACAAAGGGGCCCGGCCGCTTCAACAATGTGGCCATCTCACGGTCGGTGCGTTCACGATCTTCCGGTACCAGCAGCGTCCGCCATAGCGAAAACGTTGGCGTCTGGTCCGGGCTGAGGTCGTAAAGTTCAAACATACGCTTGTCCCAGGTAAGCTCTTCGCCGTGCATCATCCATTCCCAAACGCCGATGCCGCCCACTTTATTCGCCAGCGTAATGCGCTCCATCAGTCGATGGTTCTCTGCGGCCGTGCGTTTCAATTCGCTGATGTCTTCTACCTGCGAAATAAAATACAGCGGCAGCCCTTCGGCATCGCGCACCAGCGATACGGCCAGTAACGCCCAGACGTGCTCGCCGTCGCTGCGAATATAGCGTTTCTCCAGGGTGTAACTGCTGATATGCCCGTCGAGCAGATCGTGCAGCTGCGTCAGATCGGCGTTCAGATCGTCCGGGTGGGTGATTTCCTGGAAAGTCAGGCGCCGCAGAGCCTCCGGGGTATAGTCGAGCAGTTTGCACAACGCCTGATTGACCTGCAGCCATTTCCCCTGCGGCGACACCAGCGCCATGCCGATGGCCGAATATTCCAACGCATTACGAAAGCGAGTTTCACTCTCGACGATATGCTGTTTCTCCACCCGGAAGGCGTGCATCACCATGGCCATCGAATGCGCCGGGATCAAAATCAACAGGATCGGCAGGTAAATCTCGATATCGCTGAACGGACCGGTGGGCGCATGAAAATGCAGCAACCCGATGGAAATCATCACGGTGATCATCAGCGTGGTGCAAAAGCAGATGACGAAAGCCTCGAGCCGCGGCAGCGCGATTGCCGCCCACAGCAGCGGCAGAATGACGAAGGTGAACGGAAAGGGCAGGTAGCTCAGCGCCAGATAGCTGAAGGTCAGCGCGACTATCAGCGTCAGCAGCAGAGTGTACAGATTCAGCGTATCCAGCATGCGACGGCGATAGACCAGCCCGATGGGCGTCAGCGACAGGACGCCAATAGCTTCTGAAATAAACCAGGTACTGAAGGGGTGCCAGAAAGGGTGACCCGGGGCGGGAACCCACCAGGCGGCCAGCAGGGCGCTGAACAACGGGGTGAATATCACCGCGCAGACGACAAATTTAAGCCAACTGGCCAGGCTGTTCAGCGGATCGTCCTGCAGCAGCATGCGGCGCAACAGCAGGGTGCAAACCACGGCTTCCAGCAGGTTGATCAGGGTCAGTTTTACCGGGAACCAGCTAAAGCCGAACAGCGTGAAGCTGGCGGCCACGATGCCAACCCCACATGCCAGCAGCGGTAACCCCCATTGGCGTGGCGAGTGGCGAAACAGCACGGCAATAATAGCGGCAGTGGGGAACCACAGCGGGGTAAAGTGGCTGGATTCGTTCGACAGCGTCAGGCACAGCAATGCCAGTAAAAATACCGCCATCGCCGCCAGCAGGCTGTGCGTCAACAAGGCGCCCTGACGCGTGATGAGATGATTCGGTGCGCTGATATCCATAGACAACCCTTAACTCTGGCATCTGTCACTGAACGAGGTCATGACGCGAATGAGATGGAAAGTTTATTGGCAAAGGGTAGTACAGCGCGGCAATAAAACCCACTGAATCAGACAGCTTTAGTGAGCAAACGCAAAAGCCGGCGCGGGGCCGGCCTTCTGGAGGTTTAAAGCAGGAACAAGGTGGCCAGCCCGAGGAAGATAAAGAAGCCGCCGGTATCGGTCAGAGCGGTGATCAATACGCTGGAACCTACCGCCGGATCGCGCCCCAGTTTGAGCATGGTCATCGGGATCACCACCCCCATCAGCGCGGCTACCAGCAGGTTGAGGATCATCGCCAGCGTCATGACGCCGCCCATCGCCCAGTCGCCATACAGCAGCCAGGTCACGACGCCCATGATGCCGCCCCAGACCACGCCGTTGATAATGGCCACCCCCAGTTCTCTGAACATCAGGCGGGAAATGTTGCCGACCTCAATTTGGTGCAGTGCCAGCGCGCGTACGATCATGGTGATGGTCTGATTACCGGTATTGCCGCCGATACCCGCGACGATCGGCATTAACGCCGCCAGCGCCACCAGTTGTGAAATGGTGTGTTCGAACAGACCGATGACGCGCGAGGCGATAAACGCGGTACACAGGTTGATGGCCAGCCACGCCCAGCGGGTTTTCACCGCCTTGCTGACCGGGGCAAACACATCTTCTTCCGGGCTTAAGCCCCCCATGCGGCGCAGGTTGCTGTCGCTTTCTTCATTGACCACATCGACGATTTCTTCGATGGTCAAACGGCCCATCAGCTTGCCCTTGGCGTCGACCACCGGGGCGCTGATCAGGTCATAACGTTCGAATGCGCTGGCTGCCGCTTCGGCCTTGTCATCCGGCTGGAAGCGGGTAGGGTCGCTGTCCATCACCGTCTGGACCAGGGTTTCCGGGTCATTAAGCAGCACGGCGGTGAGCGGCAGTTCACCCAGCAGAGTATTTTTACGATCGGTGACGAAGAGCTTGTCGGTGGCTTCCGGGATGGTTTTGCGCAGGCGCAAGAAGCGATGTACGGCACCGATAGTGACGTCGGGGCGTACCGTGACCAGTTCAAAATCCATCATCCAACCGACGGTGTCCTTGCCGTAGTGGATCATCTCGCGCACCTGTGCGCGTTGATCCGGTTCCATGGAGGTCAACAGGCGGCCCATCAGGTTACGCGGCAGGTATTGTGCCAAATAGGCCTGTTCATCGACGTCCAGCGTCTTGATCGCTTTGAGCAGGTCCTTGTCGCTCATCTCTTCGATCAGGCTGTCCCACACGGGCTCGGCAACTTCCACCAGCGTTTGACCGCGTTTGGCGTTCCCCACCAGCCGCCACAGTGCCAGTCGCTCGTCTTGGGGCAGCGCTTCCAGCAGGTCCGCCAGGTCAGCGGCGTGCATGTCGTCCAGCAGGCCGGTGATTTCTGCGGTCTGGTTTAGCAGCTCGCTTTTGCTGAGGGCGTTCTCATCCCCTGGCCGGCCGAGAATGCCATCGACCAGATCTTTGTTGTTTAACAGCAGAGAAAGAATGCGCTGGCGGTACTCAGCGACTTTTTTAACGTTATGTGTTGCAGCTGACATGGTCTTCCTTACTGGCACTCGTGATCCTTAAGACCCACTCTGGACTAGATAGAGCATAGTGAATGCAGGCGTCATTTTTATGAAATGGGAGCAGTTGCTGAGGAATAAGTAAGGGGTCTGGCGCGCCGAGATACTGGCCGACGGCAGGCTGCTTAACTATTCGCAAGCCCTGCGGGAAAATTTGAATCTGTGAGTTCAGGGAGTGGTGTCCCGGTTTTCGTCGCTCATCTCAGTGGTGCTTTGCTGAGGGGCGAGTTTTTTTTCCTGATGGTGGGGCACCGCGACGACCGCGGCATACAGCAGACGGCCGACTAAAATGATAAAGCTGACAAACAGCACTATTTTGGTCATCTGTCCGGTGGATTTTCTACGCATATATCACCCGGCATGCCGGTTTCCTGTGTTATGCCCGCCATCTTTCACGCTGGCCGTGCTGCGGCCACTTGAAATTTATAGAGATATTGAACGCTGATGCAGGCCCATAGAGTGTAAACGGAATTCTAGCCATTGATGACAAATATTGTCTATACCCGTCATACTTGAAGCTGCATCTTTGTTGGCTTTCCTCACTCACCCCAGTCACTTACTAGTGTAAGCTTCTGGGGATTCGCTGCGTTGCCGCCTCGATGCAACTCCAATTATTTAGAGTATATATTTCCGGGCAGCAAAACCCGGTATCTCGCCGCTGTTTAGCTTAAGTTTGGCTTTATCTGTCGGATCAGCAGCTTAAGATGAGGCAAAAAATAGGCTTACACATTTTTACCCAACTTTTCCTCTTTGGTTGATCGGAGTCAAGCCTCACCCCCGCCCGGCGCCTAAAATTTCCGCCATTCTCCTGTCGCATATGATACTTTCAGCTTGCCTCATGAATGGATAGAGGTACGAAAAGGAACCTGCCTTGTTACCCGAACGCGTGAATGGAATTACGCCCTGACGGACTCGTTATTTTTATGATCAAGCCAATATTCTGGAAGCATTTACGCGAGCGCTGGTGGGGGTGTCCCCTCCTCTGGAGCCTGTTATTGATCCCGTTCGCCGGTTGGCTATCGCCGCGGATAATGCTGCCTGAAGGCAAAGTCTATCTGCTCTATCTACCGCTCACCGCCTGTATTGCGCTGTTGATGGTCTACGACTGGCGGGCGCTGCCGGGTATTGCCCTCGCCATCATGCTGCGTTACGCCCACCGGCTGGGGCTGGAAAGTGGCGTGCTGGTGACGCTGCTGTACCTGTCTTGCCTGAGCCTGTGATGGCTGGGGTATCGCAGGCAAACGCAACGCCGTTGGTGTGCGGCCCCGGGTGGTGCGGCGCTGGTGAAGGAGCGGCTAATCTGGCTGGTGGTGCTACCGGCATTGCTGTTTGTCTTCGGCCTGAAACTGCTGGTCGCCTTTGCCCGGTTGCCCGACGAACTCGGGATGATGCCCGGCGATAACAGCTACCTGATGGCACTGGTTAATTTTCAAGCGCTGCTGCTGGGCTGTCTCTCCGCCATGCCCTTGCTCTACATCATGTTGCGCATATTGAATAAACCCCGTTTTGCCCTGACGCTCTGGCGACGCTTTGGTCGTGAAATGGCGCCAAACGTCGATAAAAAAGAGCTGTCGCTGTGGCTGTTGGTGCTGGTGGGGATGGTGGCGGTGCTGTCCCATCACGCTAAAGAGGCCATTCCCCTGTTGCTCGGGGGGTACGGATTGGTGTTACTGCTGCCGGTAATGCTCTACGGTGCGATGCGTTTTGGCTATCAATTCAACTGCCTTATCTGGTCTGCCACTCTGTTGGTGCTGTTTTTTCATTATCCCGGCGCCTCACAACCCGACAACCTGTTGCATAACCTGGCGGTCATCTCTTCGATGATGGTGGTGTTCACCCTGTGCATTTTCCTGATGTCGGCGCTCAATACTCACCAACGGTTAAGCCATGCCAGGGCACAAAGCGCCTCGCTGCAAGATCCGGTAATTGGCCTGCCGAACCTGCGTGCCCTCAAGCGCGATCTGGCTCAGTCTCCGCCTTCAACCCTGTGTTTCCTGCGCGTCAGCGAACTGGATTTGCTGAGCCGTAACTATGGCATGCAGCTTCGTATTCGTTTCAAACAGCAACTGGCGGCGCTGCTGCATCAGGTATTGGCCCCCGGTGAAGGGGTTTATCATCTGCCGGGCTATGACTTGTTGCTGCGAGTGGATGCGGACAATAGCGAAGAAAAGGTCGAAGCGATTTACCGCGCGTTGGAAAAATTCCGCCTGATCTGGAACGGTTTGCCGCTGCACCCCCCGCTGGGATTAGGGTATTGCAGCGTGCTGCCCGATTTTGAACACCTCTACCAGTTGCTGGGGGAGCTTAGCGCGTTGGCGGAAGTGTCGCTGACCAGCGGTAAGCCGGAGAATGTGCAGAGCAGCGGCAATTTGGTGCAGGATGAAGTCAAACGCAAGGTGGCGCTCTTGCATGGGGTACAACGTTCGCTGGATAACGACGGCTTTATCTTGATGGCGCAGCCGATAGTGGGCCTGCGCGGTGATCGTTATTATGAGATTCTGCTGCGTATGCTCGACGATCAGGGGAACACAGTATCGCCGAATGATTTTCTGCCGGTGGCGCATGAGTTTGGCCTGGCTTATCGGCTGGATTTGTGGGTGCTGCGCAATACGTTGAAGTTTATGGACCAGCACCGTATCGATCTGCCCAGTGCACGCTTTGCGGTGAATTTGACGCCCTCTTCGCTGTGCCGACCGATGCTGAGCCAGGATGTAGACAACCTGTTGCAGCAGTATCGCATCGAACCGTATCAACTGACGTTGGAGGTGACCGAGTCGCATTTGCTGCAGAATACGGATTACGCCGGCGCCAACCTGCAGGCGCTGCGTGAAATGGGCTGCCGCATTGCTCTGGATGATTTCGGCACCGGTTATGCCGGTTACGATCGGCTCAAGATGTTGCCGGTTGATATGCTGAAAATCGATGGCAGCTTTGTACGTGACATGCTGACCAGCGCGGTGGATTTCCAGGTGATTGCCTCTATCTGTAAAGTCGCGCGAATGAAGCGCTTGACCATTGTGGCGGAATACGTAGAAAGCCTGGAGCAGTTGGTCGCGTTGAAAGGGGTGGGCGTAGACTATATGCAGGGGTATTTCGTCGGCGAACCGCAACCCTTGGTGACGTTGCTATCAGAACAGAATTGATGGTCGCCCCCGCAGTACGGGGGCGACAGACTCAGGCCGAGCGCTGCTCGTCTTGAGAACCTTCCTCTTCGCAAATCAGTTTCCAGCCCACAACGTCGTTCCAATAGGCTTGTTCACGTTCGAGATCCAGTTGCACCAGGTTGTTCAGCGCCAGATAACCGGCCGGGAAGCGCAGCGTCCAGTGGTTATCGTCGGTGCTCAGGCGCAGCGTTTCCGGCGTGGTGGTCGACTGGCGCTGGTTGTTGAGCAGGGTACTCAGACGCAACAGTTGGATCAGCGGCAGGTAATGCTTTTTCTTGAACAGGTTCAGGCGCGGCAATTCTTCCAGCTTGATACCCTTGCGATGGAAGCGTACCAGCGCCGACAGCAGCAACTGCTGCTCCTGGTTGAAGCCCGGCAGGTTGGTGTTTTGCAGAATGTAGGCCGAGTGGCGATGCATGCCGCTGTGGTTGATGCTCAACCCCACTTCGTGCAACATCGCTGCCCATTTCAGCAAGGCTTCCAACTGCGGGTTCGCCAGCTTGGTATTTTGCGCCATCCACTGCGCATACAATAGCTCAGTGGTATCCAGCACCCGTTTGGCCTGCTCGCGGTCGATATTGTAGTGATCGGCCAGGCTCTTGGCGGTGCGGCTGCGAATGTCCTGATGACGGAAACGGCCCTCCATCTCATACAGCACGCCTTCGCGCAGCGCACCGTCGGAAAGGCGCAGGTCGCGGATCGCCAACGCATCGAAGACGCCGCAGAGGATTGCCAACCCCGGCACAAACACCGACTGGCGGTCTTCCGACAGCCCCGGCAGGCTCATTGCGCTGAAATTTTTAAACTGCAGCACCTGTTCCGCCATCATTTCCAGCCGCTCGAGGGTGATCAGGCCATCTTTTTCGCCCATTGCCACCAGCACTTCGTGCGCGGCCTTGATGGTGCCCGACGCGCCCAGAGCATATTGCCAGCCCTGAATGCGGTACTGCCAGGCCAGCGTTTCCAGCTTCTGTGCCGCCGCCAGGCGTGCGCGTTTGAAGTTGTTTTTGCTGATTTCCCCACCCGGGAAGAATTGTTGGGCGAAGCTGACGCAGCCCATGCGGCGGCTTTCCGCCAGCAGGGGTTCAAAATCTTCGCCGATCACCAGTTCGGTAGAACCGCCGCCGATGTCGATCACCAGCTTGCGACCTTTTTCCGGTTGGGTATGTTCCACACCCATAAAGATCAGACGCGCCTCTTCCTGCCCGGCGATGATTTCGATCGGGTAGGGGATCACTTTGGCTGCGCGCTTGAGGAATACCTCGGCGTTCACCGCCTGGCGCAAGGTGTGGGTACCGACGATGGTGACGTTATCCGCCGGGAAGCCTTGCAGCCGTTCGGCGAACAGCGCCAGGCAGGCCAGGCCGCGTTCTATTGCCTCTTCACTGAGCACATTGTTGCTGTCCAATCCATCGGCGAGGTGGACCCGCTGTTTTAAACGCCCCAATACCTGTAAGGCGCCATTGACGACGCGGGCAATCACCATGTGGAAGCTGTTCGACCCGAGGTCGATGGCAGCGATTTCCTGCGGTTTGTTCGTTGCAGTGCTTTTTAGCGGCATAGTTGCTGGCCTACTGTCCTGGTTGTTCCAGAGCTTTTAAATACTCGTAAATGGCAACTTGAGAACGGACTTTGCGGCGGTTGCCGCGCGGCACGTACTGGTTGCTCAGTTCTTTATCGAGGTAACGCGCCTTGACCGTGTCGCTGAACAGGATTTCCAGAATATCCAGAACCCGTTGTTTCAGCGTTGGATCCAGCAGCGAGACCGCGACTTCGATGCGGTAATCTATGTTACGGGTCATCCAGTCGGCAGAGGACAGATAAACCAGTTTGTCACCTTTGTTTTCGAAAACGTAAACCCGATCGTGTTCCAGATAGCGGTCGACGATGCTGATTATCTGAATATTGTCACTGATCCCCGGCAGGTTGGGAATCAAAGAACACATCCCGCGCACCAACAGGCGGATTTTTACGCCGGCGCCGGAGGCGGTATATAACCGATCTACCAGCCCTTTATCCACCAGATTGTTGATTTTCAGCATAATGCCGGCCGGAAGCCCGGCTTCGGCGTTGGCAATTTCGTTGTCGATCAACTCATACAGTTTCAGACGCGAGTTCTGCGGCGACACCATCAGGTTGTCGAAGGTGACCGGCCGGTACGGGTTTTCGATAAAGTTGAACACCCGGCGTACTTCGTTGGTGATGCGCGAATCGGCGGTCAGCAATGAATAGTCGGTGTAAATGCGCGCGGTTTTCTCGTTAAAGTTACCGGTGCCGATATGAGCATAGCGCACAATCTCGTCGCCTTCACGGCGTGAGATCAGGAACAGTTTGGCGTGAATTTTCAAGCCAGGCGCGGAGAAAATAACGTGCACCCCGGCTTCCGTCAGGCGCTTGGCCCAGTGGATATTGGCCTCTTCATCAAAGCGCGCCTGCAGTTCCACCACCACCGTGACTTTTTTGCCGTTATGGGCGGCGTGGATCATCGATTCGATGATGCGCGAGTCTTTTGCCACGCGGTAAATATTGATTTTGATCGCCAGCACGCTGGGGTCGAACGACGCCTGGCGCACCAGCTCCAGCACGTGTTCAAAGGTGTGGTAAGGGTAGTAAAGCAGCACGTCGTGCTCGCGAATGGCGTCAAACCCGTTGCGGAATTTTTCGAACCAGGTATGGCGCAGGCGCGGCAGCGGTTTGTTGACCAGGTTGGCCTTGCCGACGTTCGGAAAACCGATGAAGTCTTTGAAGTTATGGTAACGGCCGCCGGCAATGACCGAATCATAGTTGGAAATACCGAGCTTGCCGCGCAGCAGTTCCACCATTTCATTGGGCATGTCACGCTGATAAACAAAGCGCACCGGCTCTGCAGTCAGGCGCTGCTTCAGGCTGGAAGACATCAGTTCCAGCAGGCTGGACTCCATCTCGGTAACCAGATCGTATTCCGCATCGCGGGTCATTTTCATCGAATAGGCGTTGAGCGCGTCGTAATCGAAGAAGCCCTTGAAGATGTCGTCCAGGCAGTAGCGAAGAATGTTATCCAGCAGGATCATCGGCTTGCGGCGACGAGGGGCTTCCGGCGGCAGGTTGACGAAGCGCGGTACCTTGTCGGACGGGATCTCCAGCAGCGCGTAATCGATACGCGTACCGCGGATAATCTCCACCGCCAGATAGGTGTAATCGTCTTTCAGGAACTGCACCAGGTTGGTTTCATTGTTGATCAGGATCGGCGTGATGTGCTGGCGCAGATGCTGTTTAAAGTATTGCCGCAGCCAGATTTGCTGGTTTTCCGACACCTGGCGTTCGTTGATCAGGAAGATCTGGTTGCGTGCCATTTCCAGCAGCAAATCGTTATACAGGCTGTCGAATTCTTGATCGGTTTTTAATACCTTGGCCTGGATCTTTTTCAGCAGATGGCGTGAAGCGCCGCCAGAGCCCTGTTCTTCGCTGATCAGAATGCGTCGTTTGAGATCGGCAAAGCGGACCTTATAGAACTCGTCAAGGTTATTGGAATAAATGCCCAGAAAACGCATGCGCTCAATCAGGGGATTGCTCTTATCTGCGGCTTCCTGCAACACGCGTTCATTAAAGGATAACCAGCTTAGTTCTTTTTCGATGTAGAGCTTTTCCTGACCCATTGCCACTCCAGTTCAATTTTAGAAAAGGATCCGGGACGCAGCGCCCGGATGCCGCTCTAGTGTCCTTCATCATTATTGCGAGAGATTGACAGGAAAGTCCAACATATCCATTACCTTGGGGCGAGGCATTTTAAGGCGTAAAAATATTCTCTGCGGCGTTCGGGGCGTTGAACATGTCGGAGCAATATAAAATGAAGACAATAATGCTAAATATCTCTACAGATGATCGGCTTAATCATCATTTTTCAGCAATATATAGGGTTAATAATGCTAATGAATAGCGTTAAATTCGATATTGGCGGCAGGCAACTTTGTCATGCAAACGTCACAAAACTGACATAAGATGCCCGGTTATTCTATGGCGCAAGCCTGCTTACATCAGCGACAGCGAGAGACATGGCACAAACTACGGTAAACCAACATCCCCGGGATCGCCTGCGCGCGCGCATCGACCGTAGCGTTCAGGCGGCGGTTACCGTCAGCGGGCTGCTGGTGTTGATGACGCTGATGCTGATCTTCGTTTACCTGCTGTTTGCGGTGCTGCCGCTGTTTAAACCGGCGGCAATGGGGCAGGCGAAACCGCTGACGATCAGTGCCTCTGCACCTGCGCTGGCGCTGGGTATGGATGTGCAGCAGCGGATAGGTTACCGCATCGATGCGCAAGGGCAGGGGCAGTTCTATCCTCTGACGCAGCAGAACGCCCATCCTCTGACGCAACAGACGCTGCTGGCCAAACCGACGCTGCTGACTCAGGCGGCCGGCGAACGCGATCTGTTTGCTTTGGCACAGGCCGACGGCCGGTTTATCGTCGCCAGTGCGGACTTCGCAGCAGCCGGGGCGTCGGCACCGCAGTGGTTGTTTCCGCTTGGGCAACGACCGCTGACGTTGGATAAACAGGGGCGAGCATTAACGCTGCTGACGTTGGCTGAAGCACGCCATGGGCAGTACCTTCTGGCCGGTGTTACCGAAGATCGTCGTTTGGTGTTTGGCCGTTTCGGCAGCGACCACCCACCGCAGCTAAGTGAGATCACGCTGGACAGTGCGGTGCAGCAGTTGGTGTTGACGCCCGACGGTCGCCAATTGTATCTGCTGGCGGGGAATCGGCTGGCGCGCTACCAAATTAACGACACGCAGCTGCAGCTAAAAGAAACGCGTACGCTTGGCGAACATTCTCCTTATCAGCTGACGGCGTTGCCTGGCGGCAGCGCGTTGCTGATCGAAGCGCCTGACGGCAGCGTACGCGAATGGTTTGATGTCGAAAAAGATCGGCGCTGGCAACTGACGCCGGTGCAGCATTTCGACCACCAGTCCGAGCCGCAGGATTTGCTGGTGGCCGAACCTTATCGCCGGGTGTTCGCCACCCTGAGACCGGACGGCGGTTTCTCGCTGTTTTCCAGCATCCAGCCGCAGCCACTGTTGAACGGCAGGCTGAGCGCCGGGGTACAGCAGATGGCGTTCGCTCCACGCGGTGATGGCCTGCTGCTGGAAACGGCACAGGGCTGGCAACATTATGCGATCGACAACCCTTATCCCGACGTCACCTGGCGCTCGCTTTGGCACAAGGTGTGGTACGAGAATTACCCCGAACCGGCTTACGTCTGGCAATCCACCTCTGGCGAGGACAGCTACCAGGCCAAATTCAGCCTGATGCCGGTGATTTTTGGCACCTTCAAGGCCGCGGCCTATGCCATGCTGTTCGCCATTCCGCTGGCGCTGGCCGGGGCAGTTTATACCGCCTATTTCATGTCGGCCGGACTGCGGCGGGTGATTAAACCGGCGATTGAGGTGATGGGGGCTTTACCGACGGTGGTAATCGGGCTGGTGGCGGGCATCTGGCTGGCGCCGGTGATTGAATATTATCTGCTGGCGGTGTTGTCGCTCCCCTTGCTGTTGGCGGCGGTGGTGCTGGCATGCGGTGCGCTGATGAACCGGTTTGCCCCGCGGCGCCTGCCGCCGGGCATCGATCTGCTGATCCTGTTGCCGCTGATTGTACTGACCGTCTGGCTGGCGTTTAGCGTGGGGCCCTGGCTGGAAGTGAAACTGTTCGGCGAGCCGCTGCATTTCTGGCTGGGCGATGATTATGACCAGCGCAATGCGCTAGTGGTTGGCGTGGCGATGGGCTTTGCGTTAGTGCCGATTATTTTCTCTTTGGCGGAAGACGCGTTGTTCAGCGTACCGGCAACCCTGAGCCAAGGGTCGCTGGCGTTGGGGGCGACCCAGTGGCAAACCGTGATACGCGTGGTGCTGCCTTCGGCCAGCGCCGGCATTTTCTCGGCGCTGATGATTGGCTTTGGCCGCGCGGTGGGGGAGACCATGATTGTGCTGATGGCGACCGGAAATACGCCGGTTATCGACGGCAGCCTGTTCCAGGGCCTGCGCGCCCTGGCGGCCAATATCGCCATAGAAATGCCGGAAGCGGTCGCCGGCAGCAGCCATTATCGGGTGCTGTTCCTGACTGCGCTGGTGCTGTTTATTTTCACCTTTGTCTTCAACACGCTGGCGGAGGCGATCCGACTGCGGCTGCGTGAGCGCTATACCCTGAACCAGGAGGCGCCATGAAGCGCTGGGCGAAGAGTGGTTCGCCGTGGATCTGGCTGACCGCCGGGTCGGTGGCCGTCAGCCTGTTGGCGCTGATCGGCATCATGCTGCTGCTGGCCGGACAGGGGATGCGCTATTTCTGGCCGAGCCCGGTCTATCAGTTTGAGCTCAACCAGAGTGCCGCAGGGCCGGTGACGATGATCGGCGAGCTGTATCAGCAGCAAAGCATTCCGCGCCGGCAACTGCTGGAGTCCGGTATCGCACTGCCGCCGGGGAATGCGCAAAGTTTTGAGCGCTATCTGATCAAGGTGGGCAACCGCGAGAGCGAAGGACAAGACTTCCGTACGCTGCTGGCCGGTGACATTGTTCGCCAAAGCACACCGCGCGATCTGCTGGTGCTGGAACGTAATAACAACGGCACCGCTTACGGTTATCTGGCCGGTATGCTGGAGGATGGTCAGCCGCTGACCGGCCGCAATCTTAGCCAGGCGCTGCTGCAACGTTTGCCGCAGATTGCCGCGCTTTCGCGTCAGGCCCATGATATTCAGTTTCGCGATATGGCGCGCATTAACCAGCGGTTCGATATGCTGCGTCTGCGAGAGAAAAGCTTACAGCGGGAAGATAAGCTAGACGCCCGCGCACAGGCGTCAATCAATGCCGAGCGGCTGGAACTGCAACGTCAATATCGACTGCTTTCCGACCGTCTGGAAGGTTTGAACCGCGATCGCCACCGCGATGCGCTGTTGCTGCGTGACATGCATGGTCAGACCCATACCATTGCGCTAAGCCAGGTGCGCGATGCCTGGTACCCCAACGCGATGAATACCACGCAAAAGCTGGTGCACTGGGCCGAACAGGTGAAGAAATTCCTCAGCGACAGCCCGCGAGAGGCCAATACCGAAGGCGGCGTATTCCCGGCGATTTTCGGCACGGTGCTGATGGTGATCCTGATGTCGATCGTGGTGATGCCGTTTGGCGTGATTGCCGCCGTTTACCTGCATGAATACGCAGGCAATAATCTGCTGACGCGGCTGATCCGCATTGCCGTGGTTAATCTGGCCGGCGTACCGTCGATTGTCTATGGCGTATTTGGCCTTGGCTTCTTCGTCTATATGATTGGCGGCACGCTCGATCAGCTGTTCTACCCGGAGTCGTTGCCTAACCCGACCTTTGGCACGCCGGGCGTGCTGTGGGCGGCCTTGACGCTGGCGCTGTTGACGTTGCCGGTGGTGATTGTCGCTACCGAAGAGGGGCTGTCGCGCATTCCTGCTTCGTTGCGCCAGGGCTCGTTGGCGCTGGGCGCCAGCCGGGCGGAAACGCTGTGGCGTATTGTGTTGCCGATGGCGGCGCCGGCGATGATGACCGGCCTGATCCTGGCGGTGGCGCGAGCCGCCGGGGAGACGGCACCATTAATGCTGGTGGGGGTAGTGAAATCCGTGCCGGTGCTGCCGGTAGATGATATTTTCCCGTATCTGCATCTGGAGCGGAAGTTTATGCACCTGAGCTTCCAGATCTACGATATGGCCTTCCAGAGCCCGAGCGTGGAGGCAGCCCGGCCGCTGGTGTTCGCCACCGCCTTCCTGCTGGTGGCGATTGTCGTGGGCTTGAATCTGGCGGCGATGGGCATTCGCCATTCGCTGAGGGAGCGGTACAGAGCATGGTCGCAGTAACAACGATGTTATTCCTGGGGAGTGCCTAATGAGTTTGATGACGCCAGGCAGTTTGCCCCGGTTGGATGTCCAGCACCTTGATGATGAACATACCGCGCTGGCGGTAAACGACCTCAACCTGTTTTATGGCGAAAAACAGGTGCTGCACGATATCTCGCTGCGTATTCCCAAGCACCGGGTGACGGCGCTGATCGGCCCGTCCGGCTGCGGCAAATCCACGCTGCTGCGCTGTTTCAACCGTATGAATGATTTGGTGGACAACTGCCGGATTGAAGGCGATTTGCAACTGAACGGTCAAAGCATTGGCGGCGCGCAAATCGACGTTGCGGCGTTAAGACGGCGGGTCGGCATGGTTTTCCAACGGCCGAACCCTTTCCCGAAATCGATTTATGAAAACGTGGTTTACGGCCTGCGTCTGCAGGGCGTACGTGACCGACGGATCCTTGATGAGGCGGTGGAGCGTTCGCTGCGTGCCGCCGCGCTGTGGCACGAGGTCAAAGACCGGCTGCGCGAGAACGCGTTTCGTCTTTCCAGCGGCCAGCAGCAAAGGTTGGTGATTGCCCGGGCGATAGCCATCGAGCCGGAAGTGCTGCTGCTGGATGAGCCGACCTCGGCGTTGGATCCGATCTCCACATTGACCATTGAAGAGCTGATTTCCGCGCTGAAGCAGCAGTACAGCGTGGTGCTGGTGACGCACAACATGCAGCAGGCGGCACGCGTCTCGGATTACACGGCGTTTATTCACCAGGGCCGATTGGTGGAATACAACGACACCGACGACATCTTTACTTCACCGCGCCAGCGCCGCACCGAGGATTATATTACCGGGCGCTATGGTTGATGCCGCAGCTGTCTTTTCCTGCCGTTGGGATAAGCCCGAATATCATGATAGTAAAAACCCGCTCTCGCGGGTTTTTTGTTGTCACTTAACCAAAGGTTGATCGCTGGCGGCGGTTTTGAATTTCGCCATGTACTGCGGCTGGAAGATGCACATGCGCAGCACGGTACGGTATTCACCGTTAACGAAGAATTCGTCAATCAGCTCGCCTTCGACTTCAAAGCCCAATTTGCTGTAGATGTGGATTGCCTTCGGGTTTTCTTTATCGACGATCAGGTACAGCTTGTACAGGTTCAGTACCGAGAAACCGTAGTCCATCGCCAGCTTGGCGGCGATAGTGGCGTAGCCTTTGCCCTGATGCGTCGGGTCGATGATGATCTGAAATTCCGCGCGGCGGTGGATATGGTCGATCTCCACCAGTTCCACCAGCCCGACCTTGGCACCCTGGTGTTCGATGATAAAGCGGCGTTCGCTCTGGTCGTGGATATGTTTGTCGTAGAGATCGGAAAGTTCTACGAAGGCTTCATAGGGTTCTTCAAACCAGTAGCGCATCACGCTGGCGTTGTTGTCCATCTGATGGACAAACGTCAAATCATCCCGTTCCAGTGGGCGTAGCCTGACGTTGGTAGTGCTGGACATGGGGGTTCCTCAATGTCGTTATAGATAGGGGGCGGTTGCCACTGTGGGCAAGTATAACGTCGGCGATGGGTTGCGGCGAAAAAAAAACGGCGCCGTGAGCGGCACCGTTTAGAAGGGGTTAAGATTGGATTTTTAGTCTGCCGCATGCCCTTGTTCGGGCAGGCGCTCGCCATCCAGCCAGGCGGCGTTATCGCGCATCGCCAGGCGGCCTTCGACAAACCAGTTCACCACCAGCGGGTAAAGGGTATGTTCCTGAGCCTGTACCCGTTCAACCACCTCGTCTTCCTCGTCACCGGGGAAGATTGGCACCTTGGCCTGCAGGATCACCGGGCCGCCGTCGAGCTGTTCGGTCACGAAGTGCACCGAAGTGCCGTGTTCGCTGTCGCCGTTGTCGATGGCCTGACGGTGAGTATGCAGCCCAGGGTATTTGGGCAGCAGGGAAGGGTGGATATTCAGCATGCGTCCGGCATAGCGCTGCACGAACTGCGGGCTGAGAATGCGCATGTAACCGGCCAGCACCACGAGATCCGGTTGGTATTGGTCGATGGCATCCGCCAGGGCGACGTCAAACGCGGCCCGGTCGGCAAAGGCCTTGGCGTCCAGTGCATGAGCGGCAATACCTGCCGCTTCTGCACGTTGCAAACCGTAAGCCTGCGCCCTGTTGCTGAACACCGCCACAATCTCGCCGGCAATTCTGCCCTGCTGGCAGGCGTCAATCAGCGCCTGGAGATTACTCCCCTGGCCGGAGACCAACACCACGATCTTTTTCATCCGTTGATGACCACTTGTTGTTCGTCAGAAGAAGCGGTCAGTTTACCGATCTTCCACGCTTTTTCACCGGCTGCGGTCAACAATGCGATGGCGGGTTCCACGGCTTCTTCCGGCAGCGCGATCACCATGCCCACGCCACAGTTAAAGGTGCGGTACATTTCGTGACGGCTGACGTTGCCGTTTTGCTGCAGCCAGTTGAAGACGGCCGGCCATTGCCAGCTGGATTCTTCGATCACGGCCTGCATGCCTTCCGGCAACACGCGCGGGATGTTTTCCCAGAAGCCGCCACCGGTCAGGTGGGCGATAGCGTGCACGTCGATTTTCTCGATCAGCTCCAGCACCGATTTCACATAAATTTTGGTCGGCGCCAGCAGGTGGTCCGCCAGCGGTTTGCCTGAAAGTAAGGTAGTGGTCGGGTCGGTGTTGCTGACTTCCAGAATTTTGCGTACCAGCGAGTAGCCGTTGGAGTGCGGGCCGGAAGCGCCCAGGGCGATCAGGGCGTCGCCGGACTGCACCTTGCTGCCGTCGATAATCTCGGACTTTTCGACCACGCCGACGCAAAAGCCGGCCACGTCGTAGTCTTCGCCGTGGTACATGCCCGGCATTTCAGCGGTTTCACCGCCCACCAGAGCACAGCCAGACTGCTTACAGCCTTCGGCGATGCCGGTGATCACGCTGGCCGCGGTGTCCACGTCCAGTTTGCCGGTGGCAAAGTAATCCAGGAAGAACAGCGGCTCAGCGCCCTGAACCACCAGGTCGTTCACACACATTGCGACCAAATCGATGCCGATGGTGTCGTGTCGTTTCAGGTCCATCGCCAGACGCAGCTTGGTGCCTACGCCGTCGGTACCGGAAACCAGTATCGGCTCGCGGTATTTCTGCGGCAACGCACACAGGGCGCCAAAACCGCCCAGACCACCCATCACTTCCGGGCGGCGGGTCTGTTTTACTACACCTTTGATGCGGTCTACCAATGCATTGCCAGCATCGATATCGACACCTGCGTCTTTATAGCTGAGAGAGGTTTTGTCGGTCACTGCGCGATCCCCACGACGGTTTGCGGTTTGAATACTGTGCTTCCGGCATTGATTCCGGAATAAGGCGCGGCAATTCTAACAGCGCAGGCAAACGTTTGCGAGTGGCTTGTGAACCAGCTCCGCTTTTTCGTCATCTATACTGTTATTCAAACTTTTGTTGATCCCGATCGGGCTATTGTGGGTGGCGCAGTCGGCAAAAGGAGGTATAATCCGGCGATTTTTTTGGCCGTAAACCACCTTAATAGGAGAAAAATGATGAAGATCGTTGAGGTGAAACACCCGCTGGTGAAACACAAGCTTGGCCTGATGCGTGAAAATGATATCAGCACCAAACGCTTCCGTGAGCTGGCCTCAGAAGTGGGTAGTTTGCTGACCTATGAAGCGACCGCCGATCTGGAAACAGAGAAAGTCACCATCGATGGCTGGTGCGGCCCGGTTGAAATAGACCAGATTAAAGGGAAAAAAATTACCGTTGTGCCTATTCTGCGTGCCGGTCTGGGCATGATGGAAGGGGTACTGGAAAACGTACCGAGCGCACGTATCAGCGTGGTTGGCGTTTACCGTGACGAAGAAACTCTGGAGCCGGTGCCGTATTTCCAAAAGCTGGTGTCCAACATCGAAGAGCGTTTGGCACTGGTTGTCGACCCTATGCTGGCTACCGGCGGCTCGATGATCGCCACTATCGATCTGCTGAAGAAAGCCGGCTGCAACAGCATCAAGGTGCTGGTGCTGGTTGCCGCGCCGGAAGGGATCGCCGCGCTGGAGAAAGCGCATCCGGACGTCGAGCTGTACACGGCCTCTATCGATCAATGCCTGAACGAGAAGGGCTACATCGTACCGGGCCTGGGTGATGCGGGCGACAAGATATTTGGTACCAAATAAACAAAAATAAAGCCGACTGATGAGTCGGCTTTTTAATGCTCGTCGTCTTTCAAGCTACAGCGTTGTTGTCTGCGGGCGCTAACCCCAGTCACTTATTATAAATAAGCTCCTGGGGATTAATGCCCTTGCCGCCTAGCTGTAACTTGAAATCCATTGAGCATATATCATTAGGCTTACACAACTGATAACGACCCAGAGGAAAAACATCCATGACCCGTCGCGTGATAGGCGTAAGCGAACGCCCGCCGCTACTCCAGACTATTCCGCTCAGCTTCCAACACCTGTTCGCCATGTTTGGCGCGACCGTGCTGGTGCCTATTTTGTTCAAGATTAACCCAGCGACGGTGCTGCTGTTTAACGGCGTAGGAACCTTGCTGTACCTATTTATCTGCAAGGGCAAGATCCCGGCCTATCTCGGCTCCAGCTTTGCGTTTATTTCCCCGGTGCTGCTGCTGTTGCCGTTGGGTTATGAAGTGGCGTTGGGCGGTTTTATCATGTGCGGGGTGCTGTTTTGCCTGGTCGCGTTGCTGGTAAAAAAAGCCGGTACCGGCTGGCTGGACGTCATTTTCCCTCCGGCGGCGATGGGGGCGATTGTGGCGGTCATCGGCCTGGAATTGGCCGGTGTGGCGGCGAACATGGCGGGCTTGTTGCCGGCTGACGGCGTCAGCGCAGACACCACTACCATCACTATCTCGCTGGTGACGCTGGGCGTGACCATCCTGGGTTCCGTGCTGTTCCGCGGTTTTCTGGCGATTATCCCGATCCTGATCGGTGTGCTGGTAGGGTATGCGCTGTCGTTCTTTATGGGCGTGGTGGATCTGACCCCGATCCGCGAGGCGCACTGGTTCGCGCTGCCGACGTTCTACACCCCGCGTTTTGAATGGTTCGCCATCTTCACCATCCTGCCGGCGGCGCTGGTGGTGATCGCCGAGCACGTCGGCCACTTGGTGGTGACTGCGAATATCGTCAAAAAAGACCTGCTCCGTGACCCTGGCCTGCACCGTTCAATGTTCGCTAATGGCATATCGACGGTGATTTCAGGCTTCTTCGGCTCCACGCCAAACACCACCTACGGTGAGAATATCGGCGTGATGGCTATCACCAAGGTATACAGCACCTGGGTGATCGGCGGCGCGGCGGTTCTGGCCATTCTGCTGTCCTGCGTCGGTAAACTGGCGGCGGCTATCCAGGCGGTACCGGTGCCGGTGATGGGCGGGGTCTCTTTGCTGCTGTATGGGGTGATCGGCGCGTCAGGTATTCGTGTGCTGATTGAATCCAAAGTGGATTACAACAAGGCGCAAAACCTGATCCTGACCTCGGTGATCCTGATTATCGGCGTCAGCGGGGCCAAGGTGCACATCGGTGCTGCCGAATTGAAAGGCATGGCGCTGGCGACCATCGTCGGCATCGGCCTTAGCCTGCTGTTTAAGGTCATCAGCCTGTACCGCAAGGAAGAGGAAGTGACTGAAGCGCCGGACGAGTCGACCGAACAGAAGTAGTTAGTAAGGAAAACGGGCAGCCAATGGGCTGCCCGGTTTGTTGATGCGCAATAAATTAACTGCGGATTTTACGGTATACAAACAGCACCACGATGGCACCAATCACCGCCACCACGAAGCTGCCGAAGTTGAAACCGTCAACTCTGCCGTAGCCAAAGAAGGTACTGATATAGCCCCCAACCACGGCACCGACGATACCCAGGACAACGGTCAGAATAAAACCGCCGCCGTCTTTGCCTGGCATAATCCACTTGGCTAAAATACCGGCGATCAGACCGAAGATAATCCAGGAAATAATCCCCATTTACTGCTCCTTTCTTTATTGCTAAGTATTATTGTTGTGCGGCCGGCGGGGTATTTTCTTTCCCTGCTGCGTCGGCATCACTTTTTAATTCTTCCGCTTTATTTTCTGCGCTGTTTTTAATCGCTTCGGTTTTCGCTTTGGCTTGCTCGGTCAAATCATTGGCACCATTAATGGCATCGTTCTTAATGGTTTTAGCCTGATCGACCAACTGCTGGCTTTGCTTGCTGGCATCTTCTTTGATGGCGTTAGCCTTGGCTTTCGCATCATTGGTGATGGCATCAGCCTGCTTGGCGGCATCGTCTTTGATTGCCGAAGCCTTGTCTTTTAATTGGTCGGCCTGAGTGGTGGCCTCTTTCTTGATGTCCTTGGCCACTGCGGCGGCTTTATCGGTCAGATCGTCCGCTTTTTTCTGTGCGGCATCTTTCATCTGCTCAGCGCTGTCTTTGGCTTTTTCAAGATTGGCGTCGACTTTGGATGAGTCATCACAGCCGGCAAGCAATAGCCCAATGATTGAGGCCAAAAGCACTTTATTCCATACTTTCATTGTCTATATCCTTGTAGAAACCTTGTTTAAGGAGATTGCGTTTCGCCCCTCTATACTAGGATAACTCTTGGATAAAATACAAATTTCACCGGTCAAAGTCGTTGGCAATTTAATCTTGCTGCTGAGCGTTGTTCACTATTACGCCATAAAATCCTGCCGGTTCAACAGAGCCCGTTTTCTGTGGTAGACTTACCGCGTTTTCCTGCCAGTTTTGGTTGAGGTGCTTTTCTGAATACGCCGGCACAGCTTTCACTGCCACTTTATCTTCCCGATGATGAGACTTTCGCCAGTTTTTATCCGGGGGAGAACCCATCCCTATTGAGCGCGATCCAGTCCGCCGTTCGTCAGGAACATGGCAGCTATATCTATTTCTGGTCACGCGAGGGCGGTGGGCGCAGTCACCTGTTGCATGCGGCCTGTGCGGAGCTTTCGCAGCGCGGTGAAGCCGTGGGCTATGTGCCGCTGGATAAGCGAGCCTATTTCGTGCCGGAAGTATTGGATGGGATGGAGCAGCTGGCGCTGGTGTGCATCGACAATATCGAATGTATTGCCGGTGACGAAGAGTGGGAAATGGCGATCTTTAATCTCTACAACCGCATTCTGGAAACCGGCCGCACGCGCCTGTTCATTACCGGCGATCGCCCACCACGCCAATTGAATCTGAACCTGCCGGACCTGGCTTCGCGCCTGGACTGGGGGCAAATCTACAAGTTACAGCCGCTGTCGGATGAAGAAAAACTGCTGGCCCTGCAACTGCGCGGCAAACTGCGCGGCTTTGAGCTGCCGGAAGACGTCGGTCGTTTCCTGCTGAAGCGGCTGGATCGCGAAATGCGCACCTTGTTTATGACCCTGGATCAACTCGATCACGCCTCGATCACCGCCCAACGCAAGCTGACCATCCCGTTTGTGAAAGAGATCCTCGGG
>Ga0308167_1000235_pt1 | contig 120662 bp, 101 predicted proteins | sample PhyCR1_2_FD_202138 | JGI IMG/M metagenome (GOLD analysis project Ga0308167, IMG submission 202138) | Phyllosphere microbial communities from UC Gill Tract Community Farm, Albany, California, United States - DLSLRC.R1 | ecosystem: Host-associated > Plants > Phyllosphere > Unclassified | place...
AGAAAGCGCTTCGACAATAACATGCGTGCTCCCTGGAACAGGCGGCATTCTGTCTGTTTCAGGGATCAGACATAAATGCCACCTGTTCCGGCACAGCCTATGTCACGGCCGGTCAGAGCAACATACTTTTTGCGAACTTAGTTCAAATTTAAATATTGAATCCCAAGGCGCGCATCTGCTCACGCCCGTCATCGGTGATCTTCTCTGGACCCCATGGTGGCATCCATACCCAGTTCAACCGCCATTCGTCCACGAGCGTGCCCACATGCTGACCTACCTGCTCCTCGAGCACATCGGTCAGTGGGCAGGCAGCTGTGGTCAGCGTCATGTCGATCAGCAGGGCGCCGTCTTCGGCGTAGTTCAGGCCGTAGAGCAGGCCGAGATCGACGACGTTGATCCCCAGCTCTGGATCGATGACGTCTTTGAGTGCTTCCTCGACGTCTTCGAGCGGCGTCTTGGCTGAAGTGACTGCGTCACTCATAGCGCTCCCCTTTCTTTGGAAGTCTTCCGCGGACGCACTTCGTGAAGTGCCGCGTCTGGTGTGCAACGTCTGAGCGTCATGGTCTATGCCCTGGCCTGGGCCTGGACCAGTGCGTCGCGCAGGGCCATCCACCCCAGCAGAGCACATTTGATACGTGCAGGATAGCGTGCCACTCCGGTGAAAGCCGAGGCATCCTCAAGGGCCTCGATCCGGGCCGGTTCCAGCTCTTTGCCGCGAGCGGCCATCAACTCGCTGAAATAACCGCCAAGCTCTTGAGCTCGCTGCACCGACTGCCCTGCGACGAGCTCATGCATCACTGAAAGCGATGCCTGCGAGATCGAGCATCCCTGTCCGGTCCACCCGAGGTTCTCGATGAAACCCCCCGTGGCGTCCAATTGGACGCGGAGAGTGACCTGGTCCCCACACGTGGGATTGATCTGGAATGACTCGCCACCAAACTCAGCGAGCTCACCCTCGCCCTGCCGGGTCCGCGCGTGATCGAGAATGACCTGCTGGTAGAGCTGCTCCATGGCATCTGCCATCACATACCTCCAGCTGCAGGCGAAGCCTCGCCGCTGATGCGTGTGGGCTGCGCGAAGAAGCGCCGCACCTCATGCAGCCCGGCGATGAATGCCTCTACATCGGCCTCGGTGGTGTAGACCCCGGCAGAGGCGCGGGCCGAGGCATGGACGCCCAGACGCCGGTGGATCGGCTGTGCGCAGTGGTGCCCGACCCTGACTGCCACTCCCGCATCGTCAAGGACCTGGCCGACGTCGTGCGGATGGACCGAATCCACCTCGAAAGCCACGACAGCAAGGCGGTTCTCGGTGTCCTGAGGACCCAATACCCGAACTCCTGGAACTGTTGAGATCCCATCGAGCAACAGCTGGGTCATCTGCTTCTCATGCGCCGCAACCTGGTCCATGCCCAGTTGCGAGAGGTAATCCACGGCAGCATGGAAGCCGACTGCCTGGGCCACCATCTGGGTACCAGCTTCAAAGCGCTGCGGCGGCGGCATGAAGCTCGTGGAGTCCATGGTCACCACCTCGACCATGGATCCGCCGGTCAGAAACGGGGGCAGATCTTCGAGCAGCTCACGCTTGCCAAAGAGCGCACCGACCCCGGTCGGGCCCACCATCTTATGCGCCGAGAAGGCAGCAAAATCGACGTCGAGCTCGCGCAGGTTCACTGGCATATGCGCCGCGGTCTGGCAGGCATCGAGTACCACAAAGGCACCCACACGACGCGCGCGAGCAACCAGAGCCGGAACGTCGGTGATCGCCCCGGTGACATTGGAGGCATGCGTGATAGCCAGCACCCGGGTCCGCTCTGTGATGACCGCGAAGGTCTCCGGATCCAGACGTCCATCCTCGGTCACACCGATCCAGCGAAGGGTCGCACCAGTCTTAGCAGCCAGCTGCTGCCAGGGCACGAGGTTGGCGTGGTGTTCGGCCTCGCTGACCACGATCTCGTCCCCCGCGCGCAGTCCGTAGCGTTCGCGGGCGGCGGCGCTGACGGACTCTGCCGCCGCAGTACCGGGCGTGGAGGCAGCGGCCAGACTGGCGTTGAGGAAGCCGTAGGCCACGAGATTCAGAGCCTCGGTGGCGTTCTTGGTCCAGACGATCTCGTCCTCCGCAGCGCCCACAAATTCAGCAACCGCTGTGCGGGATGCCTCGTAGGCCTCCGTCGCCTCTTCAGCGATCTGGTGTGCGCCCCGGTGGACTGCTGCGTTGGTTCGGCTGTAGAACTGCAGCTCAGCATCGATGACCTGCTGAGGCTTCTGCGCCGTGGCGCCCGAGTCCAGGTACACCAGCGGCTTCCCGCCGCGGACCGTTCGGCCCAGCAGCGGGAAGTCAGCCTTGACAGTGTCTGGATTCAACACGAGTCGCTCAGGCCTGGACGGGCGCGAGGAAGCGATCGTAGCCGTTGGCCTCAAGCTCGTCGGCCAGTTCTGGGCCACCCTGCTCTGCGACGCGGCCGTCCACGAAGACGTGCACGAACTGCGGAGTGATGTAGTTGAGGATGCGGGTGTAGTGGGTGATCAGCAGCGTGCCCATGTCGTTTTCAGCATGTGCCCGGTTGACACCTTCAGAGACCACGCGCAGCGCGTCGATGTCGAGACCGGAGTCGGTCTCATCGAGCACGGCGAACTTCGGCTTGAACAGTTCCATCTGGAGGATCTCCACGCGCTTCTTCTCACCGCCGGAGAAGCCTTCGTTGACGTTGCGGTTGGCGAAGTCGGCGTCGATCTTGAGCTTCTCCATGGCCGAGCGGACATCCTTGGCCCAGGTGCGCAGCTTCGGTGCTTCGCCATCGATGGCGGTCTTGGCGGTGCGCAGGAAGTTCGTCATGGTGACGCCTGGCACCTCGACGGGGTACTGCATGGCCAGGAACAGTCCGGCGCGTGCCCGCTCGTCCACGGCCATGTCAAGGACATTGACGCCGTCGAGGGTGATGGTGCCGGAGGTGACGTTATAGCGCGGGTGACCTGCGATGGTCGAAGCCAGCGTTGACTTGCCTGAGCCGTTGGGACCCATGATGGCGTGGATCTCGCCTGACTTGATGGTCAGCGTGACGCCCTTGAGGATTTCCTTGACGCCCTGCTCGGTCTCGATGGAGACGTGCAGGTCCTTGATCTCGAGAGTAGACATGTTTTGCCTGTCCTTTGCTTGGTTCTTAAAAGTGCTGGTGATGGAGGGAACGAGTGTGATCGGCGACGGGGCTTCCCGTTTAGAAGCCGACCATCTCCAGTTCCTTCTCCAGGTCCTCGTGAAGTGAATCCTCGATCGACTCCACGCCGATGGCCTGGATGATCTCGTTGAGGAAGCCGCGCACCACGAGCTGGCGTGCTTCCTTCTCCGGGATTCCGCGCGCCATCAGGTAGAACAGGTGATTCTCATCGAAGCGTCCGGTGGAGGAAGCGTGTCCTGCACCCTCGATCAGACCTGTCTCGATCTCGAGGTTCGGAATCGAGTCGGCGCGCGCGCCGTCGGTGAGGATCAGGTTCTGATTCTTCTCATAGGAGTCGGTGCCCTCGGCTGCCTTGCGGATCAGCACGTCGCCGACCCATACGGTTCGAGCGTCCTGGCCCTGCAGCGCGCCCTTGTAGAGCACGTTGGAGGTGTTTCGTGGCGAGTTGTGATCCACGAAGCTGCGGTGCTCCAGGTGCTGGCCGGCATCGGCGAAGTAGAGGCCGTACATGGAGGCCTCGGCACCCTCAGCGGCGTAGCGCACGTTGGAGTTCAAGCGGACAACCTCGCCACCGAGCGTCACAGAGACATGCTTGTACTTGGCGTCGCGACCCAGTTCGGCATCCTGCTGGCCGACGTGGATAGCGTCTTCAGCCCACCGCTGCAGGGACACGACGGTGACATCGGCACCGTCACGGATGATGACCTCTACGTTGAGGTTCGCGTCAGCGGACCCGCGGTGCTCCAGGACGAAGACCACCTTGGAGTGGGTTCCCGCTTCAAGCACCAGGTGCCCGTTCGCCCGGTGTCCTGCGGCCTCACCGGTGATGTCGATGAAGAGCGGGTCACTGAGCTCGGTATCGGCGGCGACCTTGATGTAATCGGCCTGCTCGGTCTGGCTATAGCCGACGACGGCGGCGCGGTCTGCAGCGGAGAACACGGTTCCGCGCGGTGACTGTGCATGCGCGAGCGACTCCTGGGTGACCCCGTCCGGAGTCTTGCGCAGCTTCAGCGTCACAGGTGTCTGAGTGGCGGCATCGGAAAGGACGCGGCCCAGCTTCTTCAGCGGTGAGAAGCGCCATTCCTCTTCGCGACCCGTGGGGACATCGAAGTCAGCGACAGAGAGGCTGGTGGTGCGGTCAGCACGCGAGCCTCCCGACTTCGACTTCGTGGTGGACTCGCCGAGGCCACCGTGGGTGTGCTCGGTCTCGACATGTGCGGTGGCGAGGTTCTCGCCCTCTTCGCTCATGCCCGGGATCGTGATGCGGGCTTCGCCGACCTCGACACCTTCGACCTTTTCCGCCTGCTCGGCGGACGCGGGGTTCGTCATATGTTTCTCTTCCCTTGGTTCTATAGGGGTGTGATCAAAGCTTGAGACTCTTCAGTTGCAGGGCCCAGCCGCCCGGTGCACATGGCTCCGGACGGCTGGGACGCTGCATCATTGCGGTTCGATCAGCCGACCGAACCCTCCATCTGAAGTTCGATGAGGCGGTTGAGCTCCAGGGCGTATTCCATGGGCAGTTCTCGGGCGATGGGCTCGATGAAGCCGCGCACGATCATTGCCATGGCCTCGTCCTCGGCCAGTCCGCGAGCCATGAGGTAGAAGAGCTGATCCTCTGAGACCTTCGAGACCGTGGCCTCGTGGCCCAGCGTCACATCGTCCTCGCGGATATCGATGTACGGGTACGTATCGGACCTGGAAATCGTGTCGACCAACAGGGCGTCACAGACCACGGAGTTCGCCGAGTTCTTGGCGCCTTCGTTGATCTGCACCAGACCGCGATAGGCAGCACGGCCGCCATTGCGAGCCACAGACTTCGACACGATCGTCGATGATGTGTTCGGAGCCATGTGCACCATCTTGGAGCCGGTGTCCTGGTGCTGGCCCTCGCCTGCGAACGCCACCGAAAGGGTCTCGCCCTTGGCGTGCTCGCCGGTGAGGTAGACGGCCGGGTACTTCATCGTGACCTTGGAGCCGATGTTTCCGTCGATCCACTCCATGGTTCCGCCGGCATCGACGACTGCGCGCTTGGTCACCAGGTTGTACACATTGGTGGACCAGTTCTGGATGGTCGTGTAGCGAACGCGGGCGTTCTTCTTGACCACGATCTCGACCACAGCTGAGTGCAGCGAGTCAGAGTCATAGATCGGCGCCGTGCAGCCTTCGATGTAGTGGACGTAGGAGTCCTCGTCGGCGATGATCAGCGTCCGCTCGAACTGGCCCATGTTCTCGGTGTTGATGCGGAAGTACGCCTGGAGCGGGATCTCCACGTGCACGCCCTTGGGGACGTAGACGAAGGATCCGCCGGACCACACCGAGGTGTTCAGTGCCGCGAACTTGTTGTCACCCACGGGAATGACCGAGCCGAAGTACTCCTCGAAGAACTCTGGGTGCTCCTTGAGTGCGGTGTCGGTGTCCATGAAGATGACACCCTGCTCCTCGAGGTCTTCACGGATCTGGTGGTAGACCACCTCAGACTCGTACTGCGCAGCCACACCGGAGACGAGACGCTCGCGCTCGGCCTCGGGGATGCCGAGCCGCTCGTAGGTGTTGCGGATGTCCTCGGGAAGGTCTTCCCAGGTCTTCGCCTGCTTCTCGGTGGAGCGCACGAAGTACTTGATGTTGTCGAAGTCGATGCCTGAGAGGTCGGCACCCCACATCGGCATGGGCTTGCGCTGGAAGTACTTCAAGCCCTTCTTGCGCAGCTTGAGCATCCACTCGGGTTCGCTCTTCTTGGAGGAGATGTCCTCTACGACCGTTTCGTCGATGCCACGCTTGGCGTTGGCTCCGGCGGTATCTGAGTCTGACCATCCGTATTCGTAGGAACCGATGCCCTCAAGCTCGGGGTTCCGCTCGAGAATATCGGAGATGACCCCCTGGTCTTTTTCGCGCTGGATCTGTTCGGTCATGACAACCTCTCTTGTTGACGGGGGGATATGACGATTCTTTTTCGTCCGCCGCTGGAGATGCGCGACTCATTCGTCACACCAACCCCGGCGCTGATCTGTTGTGCCGCCTCTGCACTGGCTGCGGCGCGTGCCCGCTGCTCGGCGGCTAGTTTCTCGCGGCCCACGGGAACGTGGGTGGTGCATACATGGGCACCGGCGGCCTGAGTGGAGAGCCGCCTCACATCGACGTCGAGCAGTCGGGAGATCATATTGGTCTCCTCCTCACAGAACACCGGATGGGCCGCAGCTATTTCCCTGATCGGGCAGTGCCCCTGGCAGAGCTGGGTGGATTGCATCGCAAGGAGCGGGTTATCTCGTCCCACAAGTCTGGTGAATCCGGCAAAGCCATCTTCGCTGAAGAGCTGGGACAGCTTCTCCGTCCGCTGGTCGAGATCAGCAATGCCTGCGAGTTCTTCTTCCCAGCGCCGCTGGAAACCCGCGAAATACTCTCGGGCCAGTCCGCGCGCGGTGTCTGAACCTGCCGTGTTCGGACCTGCGGGGTCTGAACCTGCAGGGCCTGAAGAGGCGCCGCTGGCCGAAAGGTCAGTTGACTCCAACATCGAGAGCGCGGTCTTCACGAGTCCCAGATAGTCGTCTCCAAGACTGCGCTGCCCTCGTTGGGACACCACATAGCGGCGCGACGGACGGCCAGCACCTCTGCGCCGGGTGGTCACGTTCTTGACCTCGAGGATGCCCTGTTCTGTCATGGCGTCAAGGTGTCGGCGCACCGCTGCAGCGGTTAGCGAGAGCGCGCTTCCAAGCGCGGCCGCGCTGATGGGACCTTCCTCGACCACGAGCTGAAGCACTCGCTGGCGGGTCGTGCTCTCAGCCTCTGGGAACGCGTCCGTAGAGCCCGAAGCATCGGCTAGAGGCTGGCCCTCACCACGGTGCTCTGCTTCTGGCGCAGCAGATCCGGATGCAGTGGAATACATGATCCTATTCTGACCTATTCAGAACAAAGCCGCCAGCAAGGCGGACCTAACCATGGCGAGACCTTGAGCACCAGGAGCCGTATCGATCTTCTACGCGGCGTAGAAATGTAGACTGGTGAGGTGTCCCAGCCTTCACCCTGCCTGACTCTGCGCCAAGTGCGCTATGCCGTCGGCTCAGCTCGCACCCCACAGGGGCTCACGGAGATCCTGCGGGGAGTCGATCTCACCGCCCGATCTGGGGAAGTCACGGTTCTGCTGGGACCCAATGGTGCGGGCAAGACCACGACGCTGAGCTGCGCCCAGGGACTCCTGCATCCCTCGCAGGGAGATGTTCAGCTCCTGGGCGAGGACCCTTTCCGTGCCGGGGCCGCCCTGCGAGCCCGCGTGGGTGTCATGCTCCAGGATGGCGGACTCCCGCAGTCCGTGCAGCCCCGGACGCTGCTCAACCACGTGGCATCTCTGCATCAGAACCCGTGGCCAGTGGCTGACCTTGTCCAACGCTTGGACATGACGAGCTTCTTCACCACCTCGATCCGACGCCTCTCGGGTGGGCAGAAGCAGCGGGTTGCCCTGGCCGCGAGCCTCCTGGGCAGGCCAGAGGTCGTCTTCCTCGACGAACCCACCGCAGGGCTGGATCCCCAGTCCCGGCAGACGGTCTTCGAACTCATCGGTGAACTTCGCGAGATGGGCATGGGCATCATCCTGACCACTCACCTGCTCGAAGAGGCACAGAAGCTTGCTGACTCGGTCTTCATCCTCAAAGACGGTGCTGTGGTGCGCCACGGCACCGTGGCGGAGCTGACTCGCTCATCGGTGCCGGGGGCCGAATCTTCGGCTGAGCCGAGCCGCCGCATGATTTTCACCTCCCCACGAACCCTCACCCGGGCCGAGATCCTTGATGCTCCAATGTTGATCGAGCTCGACGGAGGGCTCCGCAATGGTCCCGGTGCGGCCTGGACGACCCCGGGCATCGCCAGACCGGCCCAGCTGCGCGAACTCGCGGCCTGGTGGGAACGCATCGACATGATGCCCGTGGAGGTCCGCATGGAAGCTCGCACCCTTGAGGACGTCTTCTGGGAGGTCTCCGTCTCATGACTCCCGCCCCGCTGGCGCCTGCTCCCCGGCCTGCCGCCCGCCGCATTCTGGCTCACGGGCTCTACGAGACCCGCAATGTGCTGCGCAACGGAGAGCAGCTCCTCGTCTCGCTGATTCTGCCGCTGCTGGTGCTCTTCGGCGCGCACCGCCTGGAGCTGATCACCTCTTCAGCCACGCCGAGCATCGACACGATCACCCCCGGCGTCCTGGCGCTTGCGGTGATGGCCTCAGCCTTCACCGGCCAGGGGATCGCCACCGGATTCGAGCGGCAGTACGGGGTGCTGGCCTACCTTGCCACCACTCCGCTGGGCGCGACCGGGCTGATCATGGGCAAAGCCATCGCGGTTCTCGCGGTGGTGACTGTGCAGGTCCTGGTGATCGGCACCGCCGGGCTGGTGCTGGGCTGGAGCCCAGATCCCTGGGGATTGCTGTGGCTCGGCGTCGTCGTCGTCCTGGGGGCAACTGCCTTCACCGCGCTAGGGCTCCTGCTCGCGGGAACCGTGCGCGCCGAGGCGACCTTGGCCCTGACCAACGTGATCTGGGTGCTGCTGGGGGCCGCCGGCGGTTCGGTCTTCCCGCTGGATCACGACGACGCCGGAGCCCTGCTGCTCCTTCTTCCCTCCGCCGCTCTGGGCGAGGGTCTCCGCACCGCATCTCTGCAGGGAGTCTTCCCTGTGGCCGAAGTCCTCATACTCGCGGGATGGGCCGTACTGGCGATCCTTGCTGCACGAAGGTGGTTCAAATGGCGCTGAAGTTTCCGATGAACGTACTTGAGACATTCCGGACGAGTCTTCCCACTCGGATCACGCGGGTGACCAAGGTGCTTGCGTGCGCGACGCTGATCAGCAATATCGGCATCATTCTCACCGGAGGCGCGGTCCGACTCACCGCCTCCGGCCTTGGCTGCCCAGAGTGGCCGCGCTGCACCCCCGATTCCTGGGTGGCCACCCAGGAGATGGGCCTGCACGGCGCCATCGAATTCGGCAATCGCCTGCTCACCTATGTCTTGGTGCTGATCTGCGCGCTGATGTTCTTCGCGCTGCTGCGGCTGCGCACGAGCCACCGACCACTGTTTCGCATGAGCGTGCTCATCTTGGCAGGCATCCCGCTGCAGGCAGTGATCGGTGGGGTCACAGTATGGACGAACCTCAATCCCTGGATCGTGGCCCTGCACTTCCTGCTCTCCGCCGGACTGGTCATGATATCGACCATGCTGCTGAACCGGATCAGGCTTGAACTTCATACGGCGAAGAGCCAGCAACAGCCCGACGGGGTGGCCGGAGTCAGCTTGATCCATGGCGCCTCTGACTCCGTGACCTCAGCGATGGCCCCGGTGATTCTCGGGGCCACCTGGTTCTCGGTGTTCCTGGGAACCGTCGTGACCGGCACCGGGCCCCACGCCGGTGACCCGGGCTCCCCCAGGCACGAGTTCGACCCCGACTTTGTGACCCGACTGCATGTGGTGCCGGTCTACATCCTCTGCTTCGCGGCCATCGCCCTGCTGATTCGGCAGTACCGGATCAGCACCGCGCAGAACCAGCGCCGTTCGGCATGGTGGCTCCTGGTGGTCATCATCGCCCAAGGCATCATCGGCTATACCCAGCACTTCACGGGATTGCCGGTCCTCCTGGTTGCCCTGCACATGCTGGGTTCCGCGCTTCTGGTCGTGGCGGCCACGGCTGTCTTCGACAGCTACCGCGCGCGGTATGTGACTCGCGGGCTGGGCAGGTCGCTAGAGCAGCCCCGCGAGCACGCGCAGCGTCTCGTCTAGGTCCCTGACATGCGAGTTCGGCACGGACTGGATATGGGCCACGCGCAGCTGTGAGTCCAGCAGGAAGCTCACCCGCTTAGCCGCGCCTCGCTCGGCGTCGAAAGCGCCGTAGCGACTCGCGATCTCGCCGTGTGGCCAAAAATCACTGAGCAGGTCGAAACCAAGCTCGCCTGCTTCAGCCTGAAGAGTCTCGGCATACGCGCGGAGGCTGTGCAGCGGATCACAGCTGATCGCGAGCACCTTCGCCCCGGTCCCTCGCAGTTCCGCCTGGCGCGCCGCCAACCCGCGCAGTTCAGAGCCGCAGACCTCGCTGAAGGCAAAGGGATAGAACATCAGCAGCGCCGGAGCGCCAGAGAGACTGTCGAGCTCGAGGGTCTCTCCGTGGTGGCTGCGCCCAACAAAGGAAGGAGCCCGCTCCCCTGTGCGTGGGAGCCCCCACGGGGTCACTGCTTCTTGCGCCCCATGAGACGGGTGGCTGCCCAGTGAGTGCTCACACCTGCCGAGGAGGTGACGTGCAGCCCTGCATTCGGCGCTGCGTCTTGGATCTCTACCGGCGCAACATAGCCCTCGCGACCTGAACGCGGTGTCAGCAGCCAGAGAACGCCGCCTTCATCGAGCGTCGCCAGAGCGTCGACGAGAGCGTCTGTGAGATCGTCGTCGCCGTCCCTGAACCACACCAGGACTGCATCAACCACCTCTTGGACGTCTTCGTCGAGCAGCTCCTCCTCGAGGAGATCTTCGAGTCGATCGCGGAAGTCGTCGTCGACATCCTCGTCCACGCCGATCTCTTGAACCAGAGAATCGGGCTTGAGCCCAAGCTCCTGGAGCAGGTCGCCGACCGAGACAACATTGGTGCCGGCGTCGTTCTTATGGTCCGTCGCGATAGTCGACGGATCCTCGGCTGCAGAAGCCTGACTCACCTGAGGTTCCCTTCCCATTCATTAGCGTCTGAAGCGCAACACTCACCCGAGGATGAGGCTGCCACCAGCAACGTTACGCGGATGGGCCTCTGTTCGGGAAGTACGACACCACACGAGCGGGTAGAGTTGAGCTGAAAATTGGCCGCCGCACCATCGGTGGCAGACGACCTCGAGGGTCTCGTCCGTGGCACATCCTGGTCCACGAACACGAAGACCCAGACACTGACCCCCCTTGAGAGGTGACCCGTGAGCGCTGGTGAAGAGAACTCGCATATCCGCAGCGGCCTGACCAACCAACTCCCAGACCTCGATCCTGAGGAAACACAGGAGTGGATGGAGTCCTTCGATCAGCTCGTGGAGTTCCACGGCACTGAGCGCGCGGAGTACATCATCCGCTCGCTGCTGCAGCGAGCCGGTGCGAAGTCCATTGAGGTTCCGATGGTCACCACCACGGATTACATCAACACGATCCCGGTGGACCAGGAACCTGACTTCCCAGGCGATGAGGAGATGGAGCGCCGCGTGCGCCGAATCCTGCGCTGGAACGCCGCGATCATGGTCCACCGCGCGCAGCGAAGCGACATCTCGGTGGGTGGACACATCTCTTCCTACGCCGGCGTGGCGACCCTCTATGAAGTTGGCTTGAACCACTTCTTCCGTGGCGCTGACCACCCGGGTGGCGGTGACCAGGTCTTCTTCCAGGGGCACTCCTCCCCTGGCAACTACGCTCGCGCCTACCTCGAAGGACGCCTGACCGAGGACCAGCTCAATGGGTTCCGCCAAGAGGTCTCAAAGGCGCCCGATGGACTGAGCTCCTACCCGCACCCACGACTGATGCCTGAGTTCTGGCAGTTCCCGACCGTGTCAATGGGCATCGGTCCGATGAACGCGATCTACCAGGCCCAATTCAACCGGTACCTGCACAACCGCGGAATCAAGGACACCTCGGACCAGCAGGTCTGGGCGTTCCTCGGTGACGGTGAGATGGACGAGCCCGAGTCTCGCGGCCTCCTGCAGCTCGCGGCCAATGAGAAGCTCGACAACCTCAACTTCGTCGTCAACTGCAACCTTCAGCGCCTCGACGGCCCAGTCCGGGGCAACGGCAAGATCGTCCAAGAGCTGGAAGCCTTCTTCCGCGGCGCCGGCTGGAACGTCATCAAGGTCCTTTGGGGTCGCGAATGGGACGAACTGCTGGACAAAGACGACGACGGCGAGCTCGTGCGAGTGATGAACGAGACCCTCGACGGCGATTACCAGACCTATAAGGCAGAGTCCGGCTCCTTCGTCCGCGAGCACTTCTTCGGCCGTTCCGCCAAGACCAAGGAACTCGTCTCGGACATGTCCGATGACGACATCTGGAACCTCAAGCGCGGCGGCCACGACTATAAGAAGGTCTACTCCGCCTATAAGGCAGCCACTGAGTTCTCCGGCAAGCCCACGGTGATCCTGGCCCAGACGGTGAAGGGTTACGGACTCGGTCCCAGCTTCGAGGGTCGCAACGCGACTCACCAGATGAAGAAGCTGACCGTAGATGATCTGAAGCGCTTCCGCGACACACTCCGGATCCCGGTCAGTGACGAGCAGATCGACGAAGACCCCTATAACGTTCCCTACTTCCACCCCGGCAAGGATTCCGAGGAGGTCAAGTACCTGCTCGAGCGTCGTTCCCACCTCGGTGGACCTGTCCCCGAGCGCCGCACCGTCGGCGAGGCCCTCGTCCTGCCCGAGGCCAAGACCTATGCCCAGGCAAAGAAGGGTTCCGGCAAGCAGAAGGCCGCCACGACCATGGCGCTGGTGCGACTACTCAAGGACCTGATGCGGGACAAGAACATCGGTCACCGCATTGTGCCGATCGTTCCCGATGAGGCGCGCACCTTCGGAATGGACTCATTCTTCCCCACGGCGAAGATCTATAACCCCAAGGGCCAGAACTACATCTCCGTGGACCGCGAGCTCATGCTGGCGTACAAGGAGTCCCCACAGGGTCAGATGATCCACCCGGGCATCAACGAGGCCGGAGCCACCGCAGCGTTCACCGCTGCAGGCACCTCCTACGCGACCCATGGCGAGACCATGATCCCGTTCTACATCTTCTATTCGATGTTCGGGTTCCAGCGCACCGGTGACTCCTTCTGGGCGGCCGCCGATCAGCTCACGCGCGGTTTCATCATCGGTGCCACTGCGGGCAGGACCACTCTTGCTGGTGAGGGTCTGCAGCACCTCGACGGCCACTCGCCTCTGCTGGCCGCGACCAATCCTGCGGTGAAGCACTTCGATCCCGCCTTCGGCTACGAGATCGCGCACATCATGGAGAACGGTCTCTTCGAGATGTACGGAGACCACGATGGCGATCACAACGTGATGTATTACCTCACGGTCTACAACGAGCCCGTTCAGCACCTTCCCGAGCCCGAGGGCTTGGATATCGAAGGCGTCAAGCGTGGCATCTACAAGCTCTCCAGCTCAGAGGTCGACGGGCCGAAGGCTCAGCTCCTGGCCTCGGGTGTGGCAGTGCCGTGGGCCACCGAGGCCGCTGAGATCCTCGCCGAGGACTGGGGAGTGTCCGCCGATGTATGGTCGGTGACCTCCTGGAACCAGCTGCGCCGCCAAGCCCTGGATGTGGAGCAGTCAGCGCTGCTGGATCCCGAGCGCGAGCCAGAGGTGCCGTTCGTGACCCAGCAGATGGAAGGTGCCGAGGGACCGATCATCGCAACCACGGACTTCGCCACCCAGGTTCCGGATCAGATCCGCCAGTTCCTGCCCAACCGCTTCGCCACCCTTGGGGCCGATAACTTCGGCTTCTCGGACACACGTGCGGCTGCGCGACGGCACTTCAGGATCGACTCCCACTCCATGGTGGTGCGCACCCTGCAGATGCTGGCAGACGACGGCTTGGTCGATGCTTCCGCACCCGCTGAAGCCATGAAGAAGTACGACCTGAGCAACGTCAACGCCGGCACCTCAGGAGAGGCTGGCGGCGACGCCTAGCCGATGCGGCCCTGGAACGGGCCGCAGAACGTAGCAGTGCAGAAGGGGCCCGGAGATTACTCCGGGCCCCTTCTGCACTCTCCGGGGACCCCCGGACCTCTCCCCCCTCGAGAGTTCACATTCCGAGAGTTCCCATTTGTAGACATCGCACAAACTGGCGGCTGATCCCCCCAGACCTTAGGCTCCTGGATATGACTGCATCCGCTCCTACCGCGCCAGGTCCAGTGCCGGTCTCACTTGTTGCTCTGGAGGTGCTGCGCTCAGACGCCGGCAACCTCACCAACGAGGTCAACGCCCATCTTGAAGAGACCCTCACCTGGTACCGCCATCTGAGCACCGATGAAAGGGCCTCCCTGCGCCTGATCGCGCAGCGTGGCATAGGCGGCTTGATCACGTGGTTGGAGAATCCGACGTCCCGTTCCCTGCCGCTGGTCAATGAGCTGCTGGGCAACGCCCCGACCGATCTCATGCGCACCATCTCGCTGCAGCGCGCGCTTCAGCTGATCCGCAGCATCGTCGACGCCGTGGAACAGCGCCTCCCGGGTCTGATGCCGCAGAACGACCAGCAGCTCATGCTGGAGGCAGTGCTGCGCTACTCCCGCGAGGTCGCCTTCACCATTGCCGACGTCTACGCCAGAGCGGCCGAATCTCGCGGCGCCTGGGATTCCCGCTTGGAGGCCCTGCTCGTAGATGCCGTCTTGCGTGGGGAGCCTGAGGAGCAGATCGCATCCAGGGCCGCAGCCGTCGGCTGGCGAAGTCACGAGGGCGTCGTCGTCGTCGTGGGGGAAGCCCCCGACCAGGCCGATGCTGTCTTCATGTCCCAGCTGCGCCGACAGTGCATTCGCTTCGCCGCAGACGCCGTGGTCGGTGTCCAGGGCGACCGCCTGGTCCTGCTCCTGGGGCGAGTCACCAGCCTCGCCGAGGGGCTCGAGCGCATACTCCCCCGATTCGGCGCAGGCCAGGTGGTCTTCTCAAGCTTCGAGGGATCGATCAGCCAGGCCCATAAGGGCGCCCAGGCGGCCTTCACAGGATTCTCTGCGGCGGGGGCCTGGACCTCAGCCCCCCGCCCGGCAGCGGCCGAGGATCTGCTGCCGGAGCGCGCACTGCTCGGCGACGACACCGCACGGTCAGTGCTCAAGAGCACCATTTTCGACCTGCTCGCGGCCTCCGGCAATGGCCTTCTGGAGACTGTGACGGCGTACCTCGACGCCGGGCATTCGCTCGAAGCCACCGCTCGAGAACTCTTCGTCCACACCAATACGGTCCGGTATCGCCTGCGGAGAGTCACCGACATCACGGGGTGGGACCCGGTGATTCCCCGTGATGCCTACGTGCTGCAGACGGCTCTCGCCGTGGGCAGGCTCTGAACCAGTTTTGTAGGGTATCGACAAAGGCGTTCGAAGAGCTTGGTGAGCCGATGCCCCAGCGAAACGGTCATCGATATGGGAGGTTGGACTAGTGCTAGCGATCGTATGCCCAGGACAGGGGTCACAGACCCAAGGATTTCTCTCGGAATGGATCAGCGATGACGCCTCCCGAGCGAGGCTGACCTCTTACTCCGAGTCCAGCGAGACCGACCTGCTGACCCACGGCACCGTCTCCGATGAATCCACGATTCGCGATACCGCGATCGCCCAACCACTGATCGTGGCCGCCTCTCTGCTCAGCGCACGCGCGCTGGATCTGTCCAACCTGAATCCTGACCGGGTGCTCTACGCAGGGCATTCGGTGGGCGAGGTCCCTGCGGCCGTGCTGGCAGGAGTGTTCACCGAGGAACAGGCCCTGCAGCTGATCAGTGTGCGGGCCAAGAGCATGGCGGAGGCCGCAGCAGCGACCCCCACCGCGATGGCAGCCGTGCTCGGCGGAGTGGAGGAAGAAGTTCGCCAGGCCATTGCAGACGCCGGACTCACTGCCGCCAACGTCAATGGTCCCGGTCAGATCGTGGCAGCTGGCGCAGTGGAACAAATCAAGGCGCTTGAATCGAACCCGCCCGCCCGCGCCAGGGTCATCACGCTCAAGGTCGCTGGCGCATTCCACACGGACTTCATGGGGTCAGCCCAAGAAGTGCTGCGCAACTCTGTTGGAGACTTCAGCGTCACCGAACCTCACTCCCCGCTGCTTTCGAACCGTGATGGCGGCTACGTCGAATCCGGCGATGACGCCCTGCGGCGAATCCTGGACCAGGTCACACGTCCTGTCCGTTGGGACCTCTGCATGAAGACCATGGAGACCGCCGGCGTCACGGGAATCTTGGAGCTGCTGCCTGGTGGAACTCTTACGGGTCTCGCAAAGCGAGGCCTCAAGGGTGTGAAGTCGATGGCCGTCAAAACCCCTGCGGACGTGGCCGCCGCGCAGGAATTCATCGCCGAACACGCTGGTTGAGCCAAAGTGCCATATAGCCTGTGCTGGGGCACCATCAGCCCAGACTTCCCCATTGATCTCCAAAGGACGTTCCTGACGTGACAGTCACACTGAACCAGCCAGCACCCGTTGCCGGCACCCGTGTCATGGGTCTGGGCGCATACCGGCCCGAACTTGTGATCGACAACGAGCAGATCTGCCAGTGGATCGACTCCTCGGATGAGTGGATCCAGCAGCGCACCGGGATCAAGACCCGCCACCGCGCACCCAAAGATGTCTCAGTGGTGGACATGGCAGAGGGTGCGGCACGTGAAGCGCTCGAGCACGCGGGGATCTTAGGCGCGCAGCTCGGAGGCGTCATCGTCGCCACCGTGACACACCCCTTCGCGACCCCCTCCGCCGCCGCAGATCTCGCCCACCGTCTAGGAGCCACACCCGCAGCTGCCTTCGACATCTCGGCGGCCTGCGCAGGCTATTGCTACGGCATCGGGCAGGCCGACGCGATGGTCCGCTCCGGACTCTCCGAGTATGTGCTGGTCGTCGGCGTGGAGAAGCTCTCCGACTTCATTGACAACCATGAGCGCACCATCTCCTTCCTTCTCGGCGACGGCGCGGGCGCGGCGATCATCGGCCCCTCCGAGGTTCCCGGTATTTCGCCCTCGATCCTTGGTTCCAATGGTGAGAAGTGGGAGGCAGTGGCGATGGACAGTTCGCTGCTGAACTTCCGTGATGCCCTGGCCCAGGCACGCGAGACCCAGGATGCGACGGAGCTGCTGAACGCGGAGAATCGCTACTGGCCGACGCTGCGCCAGGACGGACCCACAGTCTTCCGCTGGGCCGTCTGGGAGATGGCGAAGGTGGCGCAGCAGGCGCTCGACGCCGCTGGCATCACCGCGGATGACCTGGTGGCCTTTGTGCCGCACCAGGCCAATATCCGGATCATCGACGAGATGGTAAAACAGTTGAAACTCCCTGAGCACGTCATGGTAGGTCGAGACATTGTCGACGCGGGCAACACTTCCGCAGCGTCAATCCCGCTGGCCATGCACCGCTTGCTCAAGGAGAATCCAGAACTCTCCGGCGGTCTGGCATTGCAGATCGGCTTCGGAGCCGGACTGGTCTACGGCACTCAGGTCATCCGACTGCCGTAGCCCCGGTCCAGGGAACTGCGCTGCAGCACCCAAAGAGATCCAGCTGAACCCATAAACCCCAAAGAAAAGGAGCCACTCATATGGCTGACAAGAACGAAATCCTGGCAGGCCTCGCGGAGATCGTGAACGAAGAGACCGGACTCGAGGTTGAAGAGGTCCAGTCGGACAAGTCCTTCACCGAGGACCTGGACATCGATTCGATCTCCATGATGACCATTGTGGTCAACGCCGAAGAGAAGTTCGACGTGAAGATCCCGGACGAAGAGGTCAAGAACCTGACCACCGTCGGCGACGCAGTAGATTTCATCGCCAACGCCCAGGGCTGATTCGCCCCTGCCGTAGCTGGGAGGGCCATGGCGTGAAGTCTCGGCCCTCCCGTTACGAACGCAACACCACGATGCACCACTCTTCTGTTTCTCAGACTCCTGTTCCCCAGACTTATTGAGGTAGATCCATGACACGTCGCTTCGTCATCACCGGTCTCGGCGCCACGACCCCTATCGGTGGCGACGTGGAGACCCTCTGGACCAATGCACTGGCAGGTACCCCCGGCGCCAAGACTCTTGAACACGACTGGGTGGAGAAGTACCAGCTTCCCGTCACCTTTGCCGGCGAGGTCCTGGTCGAACCGGCTGAGGTCCTCTCGAAGCCCGAGACCCGGCGCATGGACCGATCCACACAGCTGGGCATGGTGGCTGCTCGCCAGGCATGGGCCGACGCCGGACTCTCCCGACCCGGTGACGAGGACTACGACCTTGACCCTGAGCGCGTGGCAGTCTCCTTCGCCACCGGTATCGGCGGAGTCTGGACGCTGCTGGACAGCTGGGACACGCTTAGGGAACGCGGACCCCGCAGAGTCATGCCGATGACTGTGCCGATGCTGATGCCCAACGGCGCTGCCGGAGCCATCAGTCTGGACCTCGGAGCCCAGGGCGGGGCACGCACAGCTGTGTCCGCCTGCGCCTCCGGTGTCGAGGCCCTGGATGTCGCGTTGGAGATGCTGCGCAAGGGCGAGGTCGACGTCGTCCTGGCCGGAGGCACCGAAGCTGCCATCCACCCATTGCCCATGGCAGCCTTTGCCTCGCTGCAGGCCCTGTCCAAGCGCAATGACGACCCAGCTGCGGCTTCACGCCCCTATGACCGTGACCGCGACGGCTTCGTCATGGGCGAAGGCGCCGGTGCCCTGGTGGTGGAGACCGAGGAACACGCAAAGGCTCGCGGAGCGACCATCTATGCCGAATTGGCCGGCTCTGCGATCACCTCAGATGCCCACCACATCACCGCGCCTGACCCCGAAGCACGCGGGGCCTCACGTGCGCTGCGCAAGTCTCTGGAATCCGCCGGGGCCGAGCTCAGCGACGTCACTCACGTCAACGCGCACGCCACGTCCACACCTGTTGGAGATAAGCCCGAGTACTACGCGCTGAAGTCAGTCTTCGGCGATCACCTCGAGAACATCTCCATCGCGGCCACCAAGTCGCAGACGGGTCATCTGCTGGGAGCTGCCGGGGCCGTGGAATCGGTGCTGACCGTCAAGACCCTGCACCACCGGAAGGCTCCGGTGACCATCAATCTGGAGAACCAGGACCCGGAGATGCCCCTCGACGTCATCACCGGAAGCCCGCGTGAGCTCGGGTCCCAGCAGCAGATCGCGCTGTGCAATTCCTTCGGCTTCGGTGGACACAACGCTGTGGCCGCGTTCCGAACGTACTGATCTCCGAAGGCTCTGCGGACTGCACTTTTAGATGGCAGAGGCCATCCCCCGCAGCTTGACGGCTGAGATCAAAAAGACCCCCCGCTCGGGATTCGAGCTGGGGGTCTTTTTTGCTTCGCGTGGAAGCTGCCGCGGCTGGGAAGCGAAGGCCTCTGTACGAGGCTCTGAGCGGCAAGTTTTATGGGTTTGCGTAAGTCTGAGACTCGGTGTCCACGGTGGAGGTCGCAGACGCCAGACAGAATCTAGCTGACCACCTGGTGCAGCCAGCGGACCGGTGCCCCTTCGGCGGCATGGCGGAAGGACTCGAGTTCCTCATCCCACGCTTCGCCCAGCGCCAGTGAGAGCTCCTGGTAGACCACAGATGGGTCACCTGCGCCCATCTCGTAGGCGTAGCGAATGCGGTCCTCGGAGACCACGATGTTTCCGTGCACGTCAGTGGTGGCGTGGAAGATTCCCAGCTCCGGGGTATGAGACCAGCGTCCGCCGTCGCAGCCCGGTGAAGGTTCCTCGGTGACCTCGAAGCGAAGGTGACTCACGGCGCGCAGAGCCGAGGCCAGGGTGGCGCCAAGTCCGACTGGGCCCTCCCAGGAGAGCTCCGCTCGAAAGTCCCCGGGCGCGGCGGGCTGAGGGTGCCATGTGAAATCCACTCGCGCATCTACTGCCGAAGACACTGCCCACTCAACGTGAGGGCATAGCGCGGCAGGAGCCGAATGGATGTGAAGCACACCTCGGGCCGTTATTTGAGACATATCCATCCTCCACTGTGCTGTTGGTACGTCTTCCCCTACGACCAGACAGCAGCCCTGTGGCTAATGGTGTGATGCTCCGAACAAAGGTTAACAGCATTGTGCGGAGTTCAACAATATTCAGGTTAACAGAAAACCCGCCGATTGCGCGTTCAGGCGCGGGGATGGGCCTGTCCATAGGCGTCGCGCAGTCCGTCGATGGTGACGTGGGTATAGATCTGGGTGGTGCTCAGCGACGCGTGGCCTAGGAGTTCCTGAACCGTGCGCAGGTCGGCACCGCCTTCGAGAAGATGTGTCGCGGCGCTGTGCCGGAGAGCATGTGGCCCCCGCGCCGCTGTGCTGCCGAGCCGGCTCAGCTGATCATCGACGACGCGACGGACTGTGCGCACGTCGATGCGTCCACCGCGCCGTCCCAGGAAGCATGCATTCCCCGAGCTTTCCCGCTGCAGCTCGGGGCGACCTTTCTGCAGCCAGGCATGGAGTGCGGTTTCAGCTGGTAACCCATAGGGAACGATCCGTTCCTTATTGCCCTTGCCCAACAGCCTCACCATACGTCTGCCGGTCTCGAAGGAGCTCAGATCCAATCCTGCGAGCTCGGAGACGCGCATCCCAGTGGCGTAGAGAAGTTCGATCATGGCCGCATCCCGCAGGCTCAGGGCTTGAGCACATGGTTCATCGTTCGCACCCTGAATGTCTCGGGCCAACCCCTCGGTGAGCTGATCGACGTGCTGATGTTGGAGCACATCGGGCAGATGGTTGCTGCGTTTCGCCGTGCGCAGCCGCACTGATGGATCTTCATCGAGGTGACCCCGACGGTGGGCCCACGCGGTGAACGCACGCACCGAGGCGGTCTTGCGGTTCAAGCTGCTGCGCGCAAGGCCCGACTGGTGCAGTTCGGAAAGCCACCTGCGGATCGCCGAGAGCGAAATAGTCTCCAGGGGTCCGCTCTCCCGAGCCAGCTGGTGAAGATCGCTCCGATACGCCCGGATCGTCTCGGCAGAGAGCCCACGTTCGTGCTCAAGGTGGTTGATGAACGCGGTGATCAACACGGGCTCTTGCTGCTGCTGTGCTGCCCTCTCGTTCTGCTGGCTTCGGTGCATACGGGAAGTCTACGGCGACTCATGCCTGGCCCCATTGACCGTTGACCATGCGCGCGCGTCCAACGCGCTGTAGTCGAGTCAGTTCCGTCAGCACCGTCCGGATAGGCAGACCAGCCACGCTGCTGAGTTTTCCGGGACTCGAGAGTCCCCTTTTGGGCAACGCGTCGAAGAGCAGGCGCTGCGCCTGCGTAAGTCCATCTACGGGACTTGGGCCCGGGTATGGCCCTGGAAGAGCAGGCTGTTTGGCGATCTCGTGTGTTGGGGAGAGTGGTGAAGCGAGGACGTCGAAGGTCTGGCCTCCCGCCAGAGCAAGAATCTCAGCGACGTCGGTCACGAGTTCGGCTGGAGTCTCTTTGAGCAATCGATGACAGCCAGAGGAGGAGGCAGAGTAGATGCTTCCGGGCACGACTCCTACTGGTCTGCCGAGGGCAAGGGCGTGATGAGCAGTTGATTGGGCGCCGCTGCGCCACCGCGCTTCGGTGACGACCGTAACCATCGCAAGTGCCGCGATCAGTCGGTTCCGCTGGAGGAAGCGGTGTCGGGTGGGCGCGGATCCCGGGGCCATCTCGCTGAGCAGCAGCCCCTCCTTCGCGACGTCCTGCAGCAGACGTTCGTTGCCAGCGGGATAGTACCTGTCCAGGCCCCCGGCCAAAACCGCCAGGGTGGGACCGTGTGCTCCACGAACCTCGTTCATCTCTGCTGCACGCAGGGCAGCGCGATGCACCGCGGCATCGACCCCGTAGGTTCTTTGGACCTCTTGGACGGTGTTGCTACCGGAAAAGGGTCCATGGACGTCATGATGAGCCATGGCTTGGGAACTTCACCACCACAACCAAGAAGATCTGGTCGGCGCGGCAGGCCTCGCCGACAGCCTTGTCAATCAAGCCCTCCTGCGGGAACTGGCGTCGATGGAGGCCGATCGGTATCCAGGCCAACCTTTCGTGCTTGACGAGACCGGGGCCCCTGATTCCTTAGTTAACAACTTCTTTGATTCACGCCATTTTCGTGCGTTCAGTCCTGGTACGCGCAAAAGGTATGCGTATGCCATACGAGTGTGGCTGGATTTCTGTTCGGCAGTGGGGATTCCCTGGACCGCCGCGGTCCCCGATACAGTCGCTGATTACAAGTACTGGCGGATGACAGACGCCAGAAATGTCTTCAGGATTGCGGGCAGCTCCTTTCACTGTGACTTGGCTGCGCTATCGGCGCTATATGAATGGACTGCCAGAAGCCACGGAGTCAAGAACCCAATAGTCAGGAGGGAACTCGCCACTGGCTCATTCCGTTCGGTCTCCTCTCAAGACCCAGTACGGGCTAGAGCCGTCGCAGAACCCACCGGGATTCGGGATCGCAACGTCAAATGGCTTGAACCCGCAGCCGTGAGGCGGTGGATAGACATGGGACTAAGAGGACTTGATTTCGACGGAACCGAACCGTCTGTCTCACGACCGAACCGAACTGGCACAAGGGACGCGGCCTTCGCGGAACTTCTATACGGTTCGGGGCTTCGTGTGAGCGAAGCGGCGTCGATGGTCCTTTCAGAGCTACCCGAAGCTCAGGACGCTGAACGAATCTATCGGTCCGGACGACTTGCTTCCTCTTGTGCTAAAGGAGGTTTTAACCGCCAATGGTGGTGTCCGAGAGCCTCACTTGGAGAGGTTTGGACTTACGTTGAAGGTCAACGCGCCGAGTGGGTACGTAACGCTCAGCGCACTGGTCGTTATGCGAACTCCCCCGACGCGTTGGTTGTGACGCAATCGTCGGGCGGAGGTTTCAGGTTCACGGGATCTAGGGCACGTCCCACGTCCCAGCAGGCCATTTCACTAGACGCTCTGGATCCCAGCAGTCGATTGCGTCTCTTCATGAGAACTCCACGGGGTCTTGAACCTCTTTCGATCTGGCTGAACGAGAACGGTATGCCGAGGACGTCTCACGCGTGGCAGGCGACCTTCAGAACTGGTAACGAGAGACTCGGCCGTGCGGGGTATCCACGATTCAAATGCACGCCCCACATGTTGCGCCATTCTTTTGCATTGCGCTGGTACTCGATTGGGCGGCTTCTATGGGACAGGCGTCTTGCCTCGCTGACGGACAACGAACAGCGAGACTTCCGTGTGCAGTTCGGTGACACCTGGCAGTTTGTGCAGACTCTCATGGGGCACCGACACCCGCAGGCCACAGCGAATATTTACTTGGAGCCCTTCAGAAGTCTCGATGTGCAGGTGCTTCTTGAATTCGCGGCTGAGGTGCCCCTGACGGAGTTGATGCGGCTAGTCCTCCGAGGCGACGAACGCATAACGTCCGACATCGAGAGGACGCCATGAAGAAGGGCCGCCCCGCTACCCGACCCCAAGCCGGATGGAAGCCGCCGGAACGATTGACCAACGATGGGGAAGTCGTCTTCTTCGAGCCTGAGAAAGGGGAACAGTCGGCGCAATTCAGGTTCGATGACTTACCCCTGTCCAAGGAACTTCGCCAAGCTTTCGCGGAGGCATTCGCCATCGTCACGGGACCAACAGGCCCCCAGCGTGCGTGGGCGACCGCTAGATCAACTCACTCAACACTTCGCCACTTCGCTCGCGTACTGGCGGAAGCGGAGTTCCCGCCGCTGAACCCAGCAGGACTGAAACCCGCTCATCTCACTGCCGCTCGACTATCTTCTGCCTACCTATACCGCAGACTCAAGCCTGTCTTGCGAGAGGTCCGCGGGACTTCCCCTGCTTTCGCGGCCGCTCTCTTGGAGGCGAATCCTCCTCGTAGAACCGCCCCTGTAACGTCCCTGACGCGCACGGAATACCTCAAAGTGATGTCTGTCGGCAGACGTGATCTCAGGCTCGCCACAGAGAGGATAAGACGAAATCGTGAGCATCACGAACGCTGGAAAGCTGGGGACTTTTCTGCCTCGAGTCGGGATGGGCTCAGGGGTCAGATACTCGATTGCCTTTCAACCACTGGCGATCTACCTCGCGAGGAAACCACTAGTATCCCCAACTGTCGTCCGTCGGTTCAACCATGGGTGCAAGAGATCGGATCCTCTCGAGAATTGTCATCTTCACTCTTTCTGACCTGGCGTGAAGCGATGTCCGCTGCAGTCCTGCTCGTCGGGCTGACCGGACAGAATTTTTCCGGAATCGGGGCGCTCATGGAGAACCATGTTCGCGCGGATGGTCTCGATGGACTTCAATCGACGCGGACTGCCCTGGTGGATATCGACAAGCCTCGTCGAGGACCCCGCGATCGATACATGACGATGCCGCTGTCCGATACTCCGGACCGGATCATAGTCACCGAGGAAGAGTCCCCGCGGCAAAGCCTGAACACTCCGTTTGGTGTCTTTGCGACTCTGGTAGAACTCGGTTTAGACGCAAGACGCCTCTCGGGCAGCTCTCGGCTGATCTTGTATCTGGCGAGTACCGGAGGGGCGAGTTCGGGTCGGCACTGGGCGAACCTCACAGACGACGGGAACTCGATTCGAGATTGGGCCCGCGCTCATGAACTCGAGAACGACCTGACACCAGGGGGCGGACTGCGCTTGACTTGGCCTCGCCTCCGGCTGACATTTCTGAGATTTCACCAGCGCGGAGTGGCTCACAATGACAGGACACTCGCGGATCAGTACCTCTTGCGCGATCGCCAAAATTATCAGGAGTACCAAGAACTGGTGGCTGAAGTCCTCTCGCGTGAAGAGAGTAAGGCAAGAGATTTCCAAGGTATACAGACTCTTTCAGTTGCGACTGTAGAAGAAGCGCGAACAAGACCGGCGACAGTAGCTAAGTCTCTAGACATTGAGGTGCCTACCCTGAACGATCTTGTTGAGGGGAGGCTCGATACAGTCCTGGCAGGCTGTGTGGATGAACTCCACAGTCCATACTCCCCTGTCGGGAGTCCCTGCGTAGCGTCGTTCTTGATGTGCTTAAAGTGCCCGAACGCCCGTTCAACACCTGCACATCTTCCCGTCCAGGCTCTGACGCTGCACAGGATGCTGGAACTTCGAGACGCTCTACCTCCACACCGCTGGGCACATATGTTCGCTGAATCTGCTGCCCGATTATCGGACCTACTAAATAAGCACCCGGAAGAAAGAGTAACTACAGCGTTAGCCTCGACTACACCCGAGCAGCTGAGACTGGTCGATCGGTTTCTGGAAGGAAGGTTGGATCACCGGTGACACATTACGAAGGGACTCACGCCAGAGAACAGAGCGTTCTCTTGCAGCCTGAACCCGAAACGTTGGTGCTCCTCAACCGTCCACTACGGCCTGCACAAGACGTTCGACAACTAAGTCAGTTTGCTGACGATCGCTGGCACTTGTCTCCAGGGATCTTTGAAGAGCACCACGCGGCCATCAGCATTAGTTTTCATAGATGTCCGGCAGTACATAAGGCCGGCCTAAAGCGATACTTATGGACTCTTATTAACACTGAAGATCCGGTGCCGCTCAGGAGGGGTGGGGGTACAGGACTACTTAGCCTGATTACAGTCGCTCGTATTATTGGGATCGTCACAGCGTTCATGACTTTTCTTGAAATGCGCTCAGTTCATTCCCTCACCAACGTGACGACCGGCCACTATGACCAGTACCTGGCGTGGGTCCGGGAGCTGGAAAGTTCACATGCAGTAAAAGAGGATCTGGTGACGGAAGTGCGGCGTCTATGGTCCTATAGGGCCCAACTACCACCAATCTACCGGTTACCGGATCCGGCCCCTTGGGACGACGACTTGACTCGAGATTTGGTTGGCGGGCGCACAGGGGAAGACTACAACCGGACGCCTCGCATAACCGAGGAAGTAATGACGCCCTTGCTTGCTTGGAGCATTCGATTTGTCGATGACTTTGCCGACGACATCATCGCGGCTTTTGCCGAGTACAAGGCCCTGCGCACCCGAAACGGAAGGGGTAAAAGCCGTCAGTTGGACACGTTGCCGCCACCAGGGATGGTTTTAGCTGCGGAGTGGTTGGAAGACCTCCGCATCAAGGGTGGCAGTCTTCCTGGAAAACGAGGCGGCACTCAAGAGTCTCTGCGTATCGACTGGGAGCACGTTCACCGACTTCTGGACTCACCTGCGATTCGGCACCAACATAGTGAAGCTCGTCGACTTATCGCCTCAAGCGCCCTGCCGATCGAGGAGGGTGCTCAACTGTCCTCGCCCCTACTTGGCAAGATCGATGGGCTCCCATGGCTTGATGGACGGATCCAGTACTTGGAAGCGGCGCAACACGCACGACGGCTCTCTACGGCATGTTTCATAATCATCAGTTACCTCTCGGGACAGCGCGTGGGCGAAGCACTAAGTCTGCGGCGAGGTTGCGTGGCCCAGGATGCTACTACCCGTCTGTGGCTACTCCGCGGTAAGACTTGGAAATCATCCAAGGACGACTCGGGAAACAAGGTCCCGCAAGGAACCGAGCGGACAGAACCATGGGTTGTTATAGAACTCGTGGCTCGCGCGGTCGTTGTGCTTGAACAACTCCACGACTCAGAGCTGCTCTTTCCGAATGTGATCGACCCCAAAGACGCTCGAACTACTGTGCGCGGCGGAACTGCTCGTATTCCAGCCTCAATCAATCAGGACCTCAACGCGTTTGTAGTCTGGATAGAGGGTTACTGCCATGCGCGTGGGCGGTCCGACGCCATTCCTCGAGATCCTTCTGGTCGATTGATTACGGGGAGTCGTTTCCGACGGACGCTCGCGTGGCACATCTACCGACGCCCTCGCGGGTTGATCGCTGGGGCTGTCCAATACGGCCATCTCCGTACACAGATGTTCCTGGGATACGCCGGCAATTACGCTTCCGGTTTTCCTGACGACGTATCCTTTGAAGAATTCTTGAGAAGACTGGAAGAGATTTCGGAACACGCCCAACAGCTCGAGGCCGGTGAGCACGTGAGTGGACCCGCCGCGGATCGATACCGCGACAGGGTGCTGTCATCGAACCGTCGATTCGCTGGTCGCGTACTTACTACCTCGCAAGCTATCAACGCCGTTAGGTCGAACCCTGACCTGCAGGTATTCTCCGGCCAGGCCATGACATGCGTGTTCGACGCGCGGACAGCGCTCTGTGAGGTAGAACGCCAGTCCGACTCGCGGACAACTCCTTCCCTTGACGATTGTCGACCAGGGTGCGCGAATATCGCTCGGACGGATCGAGACGTCGAAGCTCTTCTCAGTGAAGCCGACGATCTTCGGAAGCTCGTTCAGGATCCACTCGCACCTAGTATTCGGCATAGAAGAGAACAGACTCAGCTGCAGGCTATCGAGGCGGAAATCGAACGACACCGGACCAGTCGTTCCTCGAGCGGACAAGAAAACGGTTAACCCCATGGACGCTGCAAGCAACCACCAGCAGGAGCGACATCTCATCCAAAAGGCTTCTGAGAGGTTGCTGGCAGGTGAGCCCATGCGTTCGACGGGTGAACTTACGGTGGTTCAACTAGCTGTCGAGGCCGGCGTGAAGCGCTGGTTGTTAACACATCGCCACGTCGACCTCGCCCAGAAGTTTCAGGCAGCAGCTCGCCAACTTTCTTATGAGTCCCCTCTCCTCGAGCCATGGAAGCAGCGCGTGACTCAGCTGGAGAAAGATCTGAAGGAGGCTCACACCGAGAACGCCAATCTCCGAAAGTTGAATAACGCCTACGCCCGGACGATCCATAACTTGGACTCCATGTTGGACTCCCGTCAACCGCAACCTATTACTGACATCCGCCGAAGAAGGAACTAGTCGGTGTCCAAGTGAATCACTCCGCAAGCGTCTCTCATCACGGACGTTCCCGCCCCCCGGTGTTGGGTCTTCATGCTGAATGGTCTCTGCGCGACAGAGTCCTACGAACGACCGTAACCCTGACGGGCCGGGGTGCACATGGGTCGCCGCAGTAGCGGATGGCAATTGGTACCTTCTGAAGTCATCGTCCTACCGCTCGTTGTCACCAGTCCATGTTTACATCTCGGTCGTAGAGGTACGACTGGTACTCGAGGAAGCCGGTGAATCGTTCAGAGCTGACCAGCGCCGCGTCCAGTTCTGCTCGAAACTCTGGATCAAATCTGACGTGCATTCCGGACGTGATCCACTCCATGGCAAACGGTATGCGCACGTCACTTAGCCAACTGTCGAACTCGTCGAAGAGGTCGAATACGTGGTTAATATCGTCGTCGATATCCGGCCTGAAGAGGATTCCTGGCTGTTCGTTCGCAGAGCTGAGACCTACAGGGATCGGCCCAATCCCGTCGTAGTGCAGGTAAACAGTAGAACCGTTCCCCTTCTCGAACCCACCGTGCGAATAGGTATTTCTCCAACGTTCCACCACATCAACAAGTCTATCGTAGTAGCGTTTTTCATCCCCCGTTGATAGACCAAAGAAGGTTCTGTATTTTTCCCCCCACCGCATGCCTATGAACTTTTCGAGTGGACACTCGGAGGGGTCGAATCCTTCGAAAGGTAACGAAAGCACCATATTGTGCTCGAGAAGGCTGAGGTACGCGTTAACGGATGCAACCAAGTCGTGGAACGAGTTGAGTTGCATTTCGTGCTTCCCTGAGGTGAAAAGCATCCCTCGTGAAAGATCACCCTCTGCCCCCAAGTACTTCCGTTCGTCTTCGACGACGAAGGGATTAGACGCCCTGTCACGAAAGTACTCATAGGTTCGACGCAAACTTCTGTGCTGGTTGACGACGGTCGCCATGCCGGCCTGGAACAACCGGGGTGCAGCTGGAGCTAAGAGTAAGTTCTCTACGATCCGCGTACTGGAACGGAGTCTCTTTACGATTTGATTGGTTACTTCATGGGCCTGCGTCTCGTCGCCATCGACAGCTTCAACGTTGATGCGCAGTCCAAATTTCTCTAGGGAGAGTTCGCAATGTCTGTCCTGAAACGTAAAGCTCACCCACCAAGCTACTTTCTCAAGACGACCCGCCGAGGACAGCCCAACAAGCTCCAGCGCGTAGCGCGCTAGTTCCGGGAGCGGGATTTCTTTAAGTCCAACCGACCGTCGATACGGCCCGGATTTGTAGTTGATATTCGGTCCAGGGGCGCGAAACTCACGCAAGGAGGTCTCCCGCAACCGATTCGCAGTCTCTTCTAACCGAGCGGATTCCTCTGACATCATAGGGACACCCTACGACTGTCAGCCTCCACCCTTCTTGGAAGCTCACGATTCAGACGCTAGGAGTTCTGTTTGAACTCTCAAACGGGTATTCCAGCGATTGCCGGAGAGTCCATGGTTCATTGGACACTCGAGCCCACGAAACAAGACCAGACCGACACGGACTACTCGAGGCTGGATTAGGCGCCGGCCTAAGAGCCCTGTGACGGCACCCAATCTGCAACACTTAGCAGCAGTTTGAACCTCCGGGCCGCTTCGATATCCAACGAGCGCCGATTGACGCACGGTGGTTCGATGAGAGCCATTCTGATGACAGTGCCACTCCAGAGTACGAAGACTGCAAGGACGCAACGTGACGCTTACTGCCCAAAAATTCGAGAACCGACTCCTGGCTCACCATTTTTTCCCTCGGATCGCCAAGCGAGGGGATGAATTCCCACCGTGCTTCGTTTCGGGTGACCTTACACAGACAATTTCCAACAGACTCCAGGCTGTGAAGGTTTCGCGACCCAACGGGTACGGTGCAATCTCACTCAGAGCCACGCGCTTCGACCTTGCGCCAAGAAACATGGAAGTCCTACATCCACGCGCCTACGCCGAGCTCGTAAGAGCGCTCCGGGTCTCGTGGTCCAAGTGGAGCGAAATTAAAGACAACAGATCCAGCGCGCTGCGAATGACGGATCATCAGGACGGGCGTGTCTTCTCCATGATTGAGCATGAGCCGGCCGAAGACCTTCTCTATACGGGAGGTCGATTCAAGGCAAAAGTCGACATTAGCAACTTCTACGGTTCCATCTACACGCACTCCATTCCGTGGGCCGTTTACGGAACAGTTCAAGCGAAGAGGATCCAAGACGACAAAAGCGAATGGACGAACGTTCTCGACATGAAGGTGCGACAAACGCGCAGAACAGAAACCACAGGAATATCGATAGGACCCGGCACCTCTGCGATTATCGGTGAGATTATTTTGGGTGCGGTCGACAAGCGCCTTCAGCAGCATCCCAGTGTCAAAAATAGCAAACGTCGACCGATACGGTTTATCGACGACTACGAATTCGTTTCCGACAGTCGAGACGAAGCCGAGGACTTCGTGCGCGCGGTTCGGGATGAGCTGTCGACCCTAAAACTCTCCATTCATCCAACCAAAACAACTATAGTCCAGCTGCCGAAACCACTGTTGCCGCGTTGGATGCGACAACTTCGACTCACTCAGCGCGGACCGAAAACGTTAGAGAAGCTCCTTGACCTGCTGGACCAGGCGCTCGACGCCGAAGATGGCGTTGGCGAAGAGGGCGAACTTCGCTACGCACTGGTGGCCGTGGAGGGCGAACTCCTCAGGGATGACGCAGATGACGAGATGAAGTGTTCGATCGCAGACCGTCTACTCAATATCGGGTATCTGCGACCCGTCGCGGTCGCTTCTGCCTGTCGAATTTTAAACACCCTCGATCATCTTGAGATTGCCGAGAGAGCAGACGATCTGGATCAGATTCTGCAAGAACACGTGGCCAACGGAAGGACTGACTCGGCTACCTGGGCGATGTACTCACTGATCAAAGCCGATGTGCCCCTCTCCCCCAACGCGATGAACTCAGTAGTTGCATCACGTGATTGCCTAGCGCTGGCCCTACTCACGCTCAGCGAAGCCGGAATGGATCGTGTCGAGGAGTTCTTGACCACCCTTGAGTCTCGATCGCCGATGGACTACGAGCGCGACGAGTACTGGCTTTTGTACTATCTCTGCGCACTCGACTCCACTCGTTTCAGGCCTGCGCCCGATAGTTACTATTTGGAGCTGAAACCTCTGCTGGATGCCAACGTGAGATTCATCGACCTCGAGGCAACGAATAACTACAAGCCCTATCACAAGACGTCGGTTCGACCAGCTGTTGCCCGTCAGGGCGGTACCCCGGGCGGGCGTAGTCCGTACGCCGGTTAGTCTCGAACTGCCGCCTCCGGGATCGTGGCATTGGGCGTAGAGGCGTGGGTTCGGCCGCCGCCCTAAATGTTGCGCTACCGGGCCAACCATTTCGACCTATCTCGACGAGCGAAGCGTCTCCAGGAGCTTGCGAGCATGGCGATGGGGCTGCTCGTCTGGGCTCTACGACGCAAGAGGCCACTAGTCTTCAGCACGTCAACAGATACGTGTTCTCTGGGGCCTCTTGGCGGAGCCCTCAGATAAAGTCTGTTGCATGCCCCAACAACCTGTTAGATTGCGCCGAGTCGGACCATTGGCTTGGCTGATGGCTGATCGATTCACGTCGTGCCGGCCGCTGGCGGCGATTACCTACCCAATGGCCTTCGTCCTGTTACTTAGCAGCGCTTTACTCCAGAAACTCTATGAGACTGAGCAGGGTGACGGGATGGTGGTCTTTGGTCGTCACAGAAAGTGGGATGAAGCTCTCGTGGCCCTCGCGTTGGTGGCAGCGCCTCTTGGCTTGAGCTTTTGGACGTTTTGGTCACTCGGCGGTCTCGTCGGAGCGATCCCTCTATCCGCGCTAGCGCTGATATTTCTTCCGGGAGCCATATTGCGGCTCATCGCAGATGAGGGTGTAGTAGCGGTCTGAAGCCACCAGTGTCTAGCAATGATCTGGTGATGTAGTGAGCGAGATTCCGGAACCCCAGAGCCGTGCCACGCAGGTGCTCGAGCCGTCCGTTGATCGCCTCTGTGGGCCCGTTGGAAGTGCCGGGCCTGTCGAAGTAGGCCAGGATGTCAGCAGCCCGGCGATTGAAGGTTCTACCCAGACTGATCAACTCATGTAATCGGCGCGGCACCGCCCGGCGCAGTGAATCGATCACCGCCTGCAGCTGCTTCTTGCCCTCACTCTTCGAAGGGTTGCGGTAGGCGGCCACGATCTTCTGATAGATGCTCCAGGTCGCTTCGACCTCGACGTGCTCATCCACCGTGAAGACCTTCTTCAGCCGCTGATGCTGCTTCTCGGTGAGCAGATCAGCGCCGGTCCGAAGCGTCCTGCGGGTCCCGTAGAGCGGGTCACCAGAACGTCCCCGGTGCCCCAGAGTGTCCTGTTGGACCCGCTGTCGGCACCGATCCAGCGCATCCCCTGCCAGAGCGACCACGTGGAAGGGATCCATCACCGCAGTCGCCTGCGGCAGCTCTTCCGCCGTGGCGGTCTTGAACCCGGTGAACCCGTCCATCGCGACCGCAGCGATCCCGTCCCGGAAATCTGTGGTCTGGGCGTCGAGCCAGGTCTTGAACACCTGCTTGGAACGGCCGGGGATCATGTCGAGCAGCCGCGCCGCACCGGTGCCGTTGCGGACCGGGGTCAGATCGATGATCACGGTCACGAAGTGGGTGCCGGCACCGGTGTGGCGCCAACAGTGCTCATCAACTCCCAAGATCTCGACCCCCTGGAAGCGGGCTGGGTCATTGATCAACAGCTTCGCTCCAGCAGCGAGGACCGCGGCGTTGACGGTGTGCCAGGCAGCCCCGAGGCCGGCGGCGATCCGGGTGATCGACATGCGGTCGATCACCAGTGATTTCAGCGCCCAGAGCACCGCGTGGCGGCTGAGCTTCGCGCGGGGTGCCGCGGCGCAGCTGGTGTCTTGGCGCCAGACCCGGGCGCAGTCCGCGCACCGGTAGCGGCGCACCCGAACCAAGAGGGTGGTGGGCCGCCAGCCCAGCGGCACATGGGCCATCCGGCGCACCACGGTGCCGATCGAGACGCCCTCGGCGCCGCAGTTCCGGCACCAGGGGTCGTGGTGGAGGACTCGGCATTCCAGCACGGCTCGGCGTTCTTCGAGGTGCTGGCCGGTGATGGTGAGTCCGAGCTGGTCGACCAGGCAGAAACTATCAATATCGGGGATGGCAAAAGTAGGCTTGGCCACGTCGAGGTCTTTCAGATGGGCAGTGTAGGAACTTCCATCTTCGGAAGGCCTCGACATCTATCTGTGCACCGCCACGCCAACGGTTGCTACACCCTCATCTGCGAAGAGCCATCAAGGGCGTAAGTGTTGATGCGTGTGAGACGATCGGGCGATGGATTCTCCAGGTGATTCTCCTCAGATCGGTTCAGTTGACGTTGATCGCGACGCCCTCAACCAGAAGGGTGCTCAACTCGCGCAGCTCATCGAGGATCTGGGTTTCGAGCTGGACACGGAATCGGCCTCTGGTGCGCCCACCGATGGGTGGCGGGTCCTTCGACACCCATCGGGCAGGACGACTCTGCTTGGTGCTCCCGTCAGCAGTGAGGGAGACAGCTGGCGCCTAGCGACCGTTCAGCCCGACATCGAAGCCGGTATCGTTCGAGTCCACCCCGAGACGACGCGGCTTCGACCCAGCAGAGCAGACCGACGACGCCCGCTCGAGCTGCGCTGGCCCGCCCTGATGGACACGGGCAGTGACCTCGAGGACTTCACGATCGACATCTTCAACGTCGGCTCCACCCGGTGGCTTCCGAACGATGACACGTTCCACGTCATCGGCGTCTTCACAAAGCCGGACGTGACACATTTCGACTATGGCGTGGTGAATTCGGGGAAGTCAAAAGCGGTGCCGCTCGATCCGCAGGAGTACGCCCGGGTGCCGATACACATCGACCCCAAGGCGTGGGCCGATCTCGAACCGGGCAACTACGACCTCCACACGGTACTCATCGGACTAGATCTTCACGGCACCGTTCCCTTGCGCGTTGGCGTATCGGCCGAGATGATCGCCCGGCACGTCGCTAGGGCGCCACGGCCCCGGCGCACGGTAACCGAGCGACGGAGGTCGGTCGAAACTCAGGTGGATCAGATACGCAGTCTCATCTCGGCCGGGGCCTCCCTCGCGCCTCTGGCTCAAGCCGTGTCGGCGTCGGCAACAGACGAGGATGCCCTTGCTCGGATCCGGGACCTCCTCGCCTGTGACGAGCAAACGGCGCAGGCCATATATGGGTCCTCGCTCCGGGTGCTTCGCCCAGGAAACGCCGCAACCTTGCAGCAGCAGATCGACGAACTAACCCGACACCTCGACAAGACGTGACCGGAACTGACTTCTACCTGCGCCACACCTGGAACGCCACGGTCCAACGTGACAACTTGTGTCGCTGACAGCGTCAGCTCTTCGCATGCGAGCAAGGAGCGCCGACGGACGCGCTACCAAAGGGTGTCACTTAGCGGCGGAGAAAGACCGCCACTTATCGCGGTGACTCACAGACCTGCCGTCGTGATTTCGACGAGACAGCTGTGTCTTAGAAAGCTATAGCTATTTGAGGCGCGTTGACAGTTCACCGTGCGCTGTATAGTCCAGTGCATGCTGACTATCGCTTCTCGTATGGATGTGATGAACCGGTTGGGTCGTGCTTTGGCCGACCCCACCCGGTCGCGACTTCTCCTGGTGCTGCTCGAGCGTCCGGCCTATCCGGCGGAGCTAGCGAGCGACCTGGGACTGACGCGCTCGAACGTATCGAACCATTTGGCGTGCCTGCGGAACTGCGGCATCGTGGTCGCCGAGCCCGAAGGTCGCCGGACCCGCTATGAGATAGCAGATCCACACCTGGCACAGGCGCTGGCGGCGCTGCTCGAGGTCACCCTCGCTGTGGACGAGAACGCCCCGTGCCTCGATGCTGCGTGCTCCGTGGCCGGATGTTGCACCGCGGAGGCAAGCGCGTGATCCTGGCCTCCATCCTGCAGGCGATCGGCCTGTTCGTCGCCACCAACATCGACGACATCATCGTGCTCTCTTTGTTCTTCGCTCGCGGCGCAGGACAGCGTGGAACCACCGCCCGGATCTTCGTGGGCCAGTATCTGGGGTTCGTGGGCATCCTCGGCGCGGCCGTGCTCGTCACCCTGGGCGCAGACGCGTTCCTGCCGCCGGAAGTGATCCCGTACTTCGGATTGATCCCACTGGCGCTAGGCCTATGGGCCGCCTGGCAAACCTGGCGCAATGACGACAACGACGATGACGACGAAGCCAAGGTCGCTGGCAAGAACGTCGGCGTCTGGACCGTCGCCGCAGTAACCTTCGCCAACGGTGGCGACAACATCGGCGTGTACGTCCCGGTTTTCCTCGCCGTGGGGCCCGCGGCCGCGATGGCCTACTGCATCGTCTTCCTCGTCCTCGTTGCGATCCTGGTCATGCTGGCCAAGTTCGTGGCGACCCGTCGGCCGGTCGCGGAAGTTCTCGAACGCTTCGAGCACATCCTGTTCCCGATCGTCCTCATTGGCCTTGGCATCGTCATTCTGATCAGCGGCGGAGCCTTCGGACTCTGATCAACCGGACGCGACCATGATCCACCAATTGCAAGCACTCGTGTCCCACCGCCATTGAGCGACCACAGAAGACCGCCACCGAACGACCAAAACCACACAGTATCCATATGGAGCGGTTTGGGGGTGGGGGAGTGCGCGGTGAACGACCGGCTTACGGGCGCACGTCGGGAACCCCAGTGCTGATGCCGGGGTTCCCGCGCGAACGTGTTGCCCGTCGCCCTCTCGGAGTCAGGAGAACTTCTGAGCTCCCGCGACAGCAGAGCTTCCAAGGTCACTGCCACCCAGGTGTTCTTGAGCCGACAATGCGTTGATCCAGGCCTCGGTGGTCGCTACCGAGGCCCAGTTTGAGTGCAGCAGAGACATCAGGGTCGTGTGAACGTTCCTAGCGTCGGCAGCACCTGCGTCGTTGGCGAGGTTGATCGCGCCAGTGGCGTCGGAGAGGACTTCGGTGTTGAAACCCAGTCCCTCTGCTTCCACGGCGGAGGCCAAGATGCAGTTGTTGGTCATGTAACCGACCAAGGTGACGGTGTCGATGTTGTGTTCCCGCAACCACACGGCGACATCAGTCTCGGCATAGATGGAGCCAAACTTCTTGACCACTGATTTCCACTTCTCGGTCTGACGCGCCGCGACGTCCGGGTGGAGTTCAAACTCACGGGTCGACGGGTCGAAGACCGGTGCCCCTTCCCCAGCGGTGTGCTGGATGGCAAGAACAGGGATCTCTGCCGCGTGGGCTGCGTCAATCGCTTCGGTGATGCGTGGCAGAGATTCAGCATGCGGGGGGTGCTGGATCTCCAGGGGGCCGGAGAAGTACTGCTGCTGAACATCGACGATGACCAAGGCACGGCGAACTGAATTCATGGGAATCTCCACACGTTTGAGGGCATGTACTAGGTCCCGGTCAGGACCTCCTCCAATACTCCAAGCGCGTCACGACACGAACAAGTGGCTTGCAAGCCGCTATACGATGATTTCTAGCCAAACGCCGTCTCATGAGATTGAGGGAGTTCGCATGCGCATCGGGATCTACGCGTTCACCGGAGCAACGATGTTCCACCTCTCAGTGCCTCAGATGGTCTTCGCTGAAGTCGCGCGGCAGGGAATCGCGGATTGGGAGACATTCCTGTTCAGTGACCAGCCAGGTTCAATCACCACTGCGGAGGGGTACGAGATCTCCGGCGTGAGCGGTCCGGAAATGGTTGGAGGTGTCGATATGCTCGTCGTGCCCACCTGGCACACCGATGCACGCCCCGCCGGTGAGTCCTTCCTCGGGATTCTGCGGGCAGCCCATGACGGTGGGGCCACGATCGTGGGGCTGTGTCTTGGCTCCATACCTGTTGTGGACACTGGTCTTTTGCAGGGGCGGACTGCTGTCACCCATTGGCAGGCATTCGATCTGCTCGCGCAGCGCCACCCGGGTCTAGAACTCGATGAGAAGGTTCTCTACATCGATCATGATGACGTGCTGACTGCCGCAGGTACGGCGTCCGGGCTGGATGCCTGTCTGCACCTAGTGCGTTCCCGCCTGGGGGTTGAAGCGGCCAACGCGGTAGCCCGCAGTCTGGTGATCGCCCCGCATCGGGAAGGCGGCCAGGCCCAGTACATTGGACGTCCACTTCCCCGGAATGCCGGAGAGGACCAGCTGACACTGGCGATGACATGGGCCTTGGAACATCTGGATGAGCCTCTTCCGATTCGGCTCCTGGCGCAGAAGGCCCAGATGAGCCCCCGATCATTTGTCCGTGATTTTCCGGCCGTGACGGGAATGACCCCGGCTGTGTGGGTGATGGCGCAACGCCTTAACGAGGCGCGCAGGTTGCTGGAGTCCACAGACCTGAGTATCGAACACCTCGCGGAGAGGTGTGGCTTCGGAAGCGCTGTCACGTTGCGGCAGAACTTCGTCCGATCGCTTGGAGTCTCGCCGTCTCAATATCGTCGGCAGTTCGGCGTATCACCTCGAGGCGACTGAGACCATCCAAGGAACACCCATAATGATTCACTTGTGACTGCCCGCTGAGGGATCCTCTAACGACGCACCGTCCCCGTGACTCATCGGTTCGCTGGCTTCAGAAGTAGAAGGGCAACTTCTGGTTAGCCTCGACCCGGACGACGTCCAGACGTGGTTCGGTAAGCAACGGGTCGATCATCGCCTGCTCAGCTCCGATGCTGGCCCAGTGGGGATCGACGTCTTGGGTGATGCACCAGGCTCGGTCCTTCGGCCAGATGAACGCGGGAGGCGGCATGGCGCGATCAGTCTTGGCTTGCCAAGAGTCTTCGATCGTTCCGGAGACGAAGTCGGACAGAGAAACCCTGCACAGGTAGTACTCACGACCAGGGACAACCACACGAGGTGCACGAAGGACAAGGTCAGGGAACGAATCCTCGCCCCACCCATCCCAGATCAGCAGATACCCCTCGGAAGGCGAGCCCGTGTGGCGCAGCAGCGAGCCCGCTGCGACGCGGAGTTGCTCCATGTCGGACAGGATGCCACTGGGGCGCCCCACCTCGTTCTCGGACTGACCCTCGTAGGTGGGATCAGGGATGAATCGCAGGCGGGCATATGCCGGGAACCCGGCAGGGCCCATCGTGACCAGTTTCCACCAGTGTTCGTCACTAGTCGCGATCCACTCTGCGGCCGTTAGGTCGCTGCAAGGAAGGAACGTCACCCCTCTATCGTGCCACTGATACACCGCATTGAGTCCGGTGGAAGTATGAGTTCTGGTCAGAGCGCGCCCACATCCGTGCGTTCCCAATCAGAACGCGCACGCTGAGGGATCGGCTTGCGTGCATCGGGGTGACATTTACCGCTGCGATTCTGCCGCCAATTATTGCTGCGACTCACACCCGTCGACGACACGCCGCGGAAACCATGTCGGAAACCCGTGCCGGAAATCAACGTCGTCAAACCATGTAGCACCGGTATTATCGACACATGTTGATCGGATATGCGCGGGTCTCCACCGCGGACCAAAATCCCGACCACCAAACGGATGCCCTGGCCCGCGCCGGTGTCGACCCGGCAAACATCTATCTCGATCATGCCAGCGGTGCCAAGGCCAGCAGGCCCGAGCTCGACAAGGCCCTCGCCTCGGCCAACCGCGCCGGCGACCAGCTGGTCATCACCCGTCTGGACAGGCTCGGACGCTCGGTGCTCCACCTGGTGACCCTCGGTGCGGCCCTCCGGGAGCGTGGTGTGGGATTACGTGTCCTCGAGCAGGGCATCGACACCACGACCGCGGAAGGACGCGCGATGTTCGGAATGCTCTCCGTCCTGGCCGAACTCCAACGAGAACTCATCGTCGCCAACACCCGCGACGGACTCGCCGCCGCCCGCGCCCGCGGACGAACAGGAGGAAGACGCCCGAAGCTCACCGCCGACCAGGCCCACCACGCCCAGCAGCTCTACGACGCGGGGACCCATACGGTCCAACACATCGCCGACCTGCTCCAGGTCCCGCGCTCCACCATCTACGGGCATCTCAACAAGGCAAGCATCGGACGGCGCCCCACCGCCAAAGCGACCCTGGAGGCTTAGCGCTCAATCCGTCCCCATTACTACCAAGACCCCGTCTTTAAACCTAGGTTGTCGCTTCGTTTCAAGCACTTGCCGCGTGGATTGACCTCGCCCAGGAGTATGCCGATCTCAGGGTGATAATACGGCGGGTCCATCATCGACGCGACGCGTCTGAGTCAACGCCAGGTCATTCCATTGAGCATAGGGCTTCACAATCTCGGCGTCCTGGACCTCTCCATGCGCTCGCACATGAATCAGTTCTCCCGAATCTACGGAATCAGATCGCACAAGCGTTAACCATGGATGTCCCGGCAATTTAACGAAATGCCCCACCAAATCGAAGACCACTTGCCGGTACACGTGTACTGCCCCCGGGTTGAGAGCTCGCAAATGTTCGATGCCTACAGTCCCTAGATAGGTGCGCTCGGAACCGTAGCACTCTTCACCACGGGGGCCAATGTAGTCAGGCTCTCCCAAATAGCCCTTGGTATCGGCCTCACTCCAACCCATGAGGTACAGATCCTTGAGCCGTGTGCAATTCGACGACTTGTAGGACCCTCGAAAACGAGGAATTTCTGGCACGCGGCCCTCCTATGAGTTCGGTAGCCCGAGGTCGTCTGCTCTTCCACGGCTTCGTATAGGGATCAAAAGCTTGCGAGATTGAGTAGCCATTGCAACCCGTTGACCCGCACTTTTTATCACCTTAAGAAAATAAATTGTATTTGAAAGGCCCTGGCGGCACCCCGCCTATGAATCAGCGATTGGGTTGCCGAGCCCGCGGTATACCGCGATAGGAACTAGAGTAAAACCCTCGCCCTGAGGAAGATCTACGAAACCTTCTGTTTGCACCAGTAACTCATTTACTAGTTTCACTAGTTTAGCTCGATTTAGAGTCCCATTATCATTTGAGATTTCAAAGTCAAAGTCTCCATCATCTTGGTTACTAGTCTGGCCTACAACCCCGACCACAGTCCATTGCTGCTCAGACAGCCCATATCGGGAAAAAAGTATCTCCGGCGAAGAGTCCAAGAACCGTCGGCCTGCTTCCAATCGAGCCGAAACGATAGGTCCCTCGATCCCACGGGGACGTTGATGCAGGTGCATACCTTCGGCAAAAATCCCGCGCACAAGTTTGATAATGCCGCTAAGTTGAGCGCGGGGTAGGTTGAGGTAAGGCACAACGTCACCCAAGGGAAGGTCATCCTCAGGGAATCGTCTGTCGCCCACCGGAGTAACGGAAGGTTTCTGAGTCTTTTTCTGCCCTTGAGGTTTAGCCCTTGGAGGGACAACCGGGGCTTCTGCGGGAGCGTCATCTTGACTAAGCTCGGACAAACCGTGTGCCGCAGTCGCCATGTTGATTAATGCACCCGATAGCTGCGCAGCGTGGAACAAGCTACCTGGAGCAGTTATCCGAAGGATCTGACCCGGTCTAACTAGATCACCAAGGGATGTCCAAGTCTCCGAAGTAGCGAGATCCTCGGAGACGTCTTCGAGAAGGCCCAAGGCTTCTAGATCTAACTCTAAGTCTTTGAAAACTGTGTCAGCTAGATTTCGCTCCGTCGAATCTTCCGTGGATTTGCTTCTGCCCGCGTCGAAGAGCTTCACATCGATACCGAGGTGCGCCCTCCGAGCCGCAAGATTAGTGGCCCTCTCTGGCATCCCGTCGTAGAGCTGACTAGCTAATCCAGCGACCTTATCAGTGTCAACATAGAGATATTCCCTGAGATACATGGATCTATCCAACAGGATCTAGCGATCCCTGGATAGTCCTTTTCCGCAGGAGATCGAGTGGTTTCTAGAATTCTCATCGCTTCCGGGGACGTCTACAGCCTACGCGGCCACATTAGCTGCGGTCAGTAATCACGTCTCGAACGACCTTGACGCAACGCCACTCGATTGCAACACCACCTCATGCAACAGGCCAACTTAAGAGAGAACGAAGGCCCCTCCTGAGATCAGGCAGAGCCCTGCGCGCACAAGTTCCTGGGTCAGCTCTGCGGTGACACGAATCCCGTAGTCCGTGATCTCCCGAGAGCCGACGATGGCAACGGATCGACTCAGACTGGGGAGTCGGTCCAGTGCACCCCGCCCCGGCTCTGTCCCTCCCGGCGCTCCGGCTCTATACCAGAGAGCAACGGGTGCCTGCGGACCCAGATCGTTGAGCTGCTCAGGCCACCCGCTGTCCTCTGGAATGAGTAGCCCTCCCCCAAGTCTTTGCATAGATACGATGTCTTGGCACCCATGAAGCTGTCCGCGACGTGTCCTCCAACGCATCAGTCCAGCGTTCAAGTCCCGCTGTTTTAGGCCCAACCCGGATGACTCTGCGAGCTCCGAAAACCTCCCCCTGTCCGATCTGGAGACAGCTCGACCCGTGGTGATCAACGCGTGCAGGGACTCCGGTCCCAGAGCATCAAGCATCACGCCTGCAAGAAGATCACCAGGTTCAATCAGCCGGGAAAGCTCCGCTCGGATGATACGAATCTTCTCGGGCTCATCTGCTTCATCAAGCTCATCTGGTTCATGGGGTGTCATCGCGGATCAGCTCCTGTCTGCACTTTGCCGAAGCTGCAACGCAGCATCGACCTCGTCGGCACCGGGTTGGTTCATACCTGCGATATCCGCAATCGTCCAGGCGAGACGAAGAACCCGGACATATCCGCGCAGGGATATGGCGGCGTGGTCCAGAGCTGAATCCATATGGGCGGTAGCCCGCGGTGGGAGTCGCAGTGCACCGGTCAGCAGTTGCATGGACGCTTGGGAGTTCGTCACCAAGTCCCATCGCGCGAGGCGCTGCCGCTGGGCCTCTCTGGCCGCGAGCACTCGAGTTCGCACCTGCGCCGAGGTTTCACCGGGTGGCCCCAGGGCATCCATCGCAGACCGCGGACGATCCACCTGAATCTGCAAGTCGATTCGATCCAGAAGAGGACCCGAGAGCTTCGCCAGATAGTTCCGTCGCTGCGCCACGGAACAACGACACCTGGTTCCTGATCCGACATTAAGTCCGCAGGGACAAGGATTGGCAGCAAGAACTAGTTGAAATCGTGCAGGGTAGGTCACGCTGCCCGCCGCACGATGAAGCGAGATCTGACCCGTCTCCAACGGTTGACGCAGCGCGTCCAAGGCATGGCGCGGAAACTCTGGCGCCTCATCGAGGAAGAGCACGCCCTGGTGGGCTCGAGTCACCGCTCCCGGCCGCGCGATCCTAGCTCCCCCGCCCACCATGGCCGCCATGGATGCACTGTGATGGGGTGCCTGGAAAGGAGGGATCCGGCGGAGTTCGGAAACCGCCTGTGGTTCTGCGGAGATCGACTCGATGGCTGTGGCTTCCATCGCGGCTCGATCATCGAGCGGCGGCAGTATTCCGGCCATTCGCTCCGCGAGCATGGTCTTTCCCGCACCCGGCGCTCCGATGAGCAGCAGGTGGTGTCTACCGGCGGCCGCAAGTTCCAGCGCGAATCTCGCCTCGTGCTGTCCGCGCACATCTGCGAGATCCAGTTCATCAGACTTCGCAGGACTAGATACTTCAGGTTCGGAAGCGCCCGTCTGCCTTCTGTCTGATTGTTCTTGATCGGATACATGCCCAGCGGCTGTCCAGTGCTGCAGCCCGGGGACGTCATGAAGCACCGCAGCTGAGTCCTTTGTGGCGAAGGCTGACGCTACCTGCACGACATGCGATGCGGCAAAGACGTCCATCCCTGGAACGAGAGCAGCCTCCTGTGCGTTCTGCTCTGCAACGATGACGGTCTCGGCACCTGCCGCTTGTGCGGCGGCCACCGCTGGAAGCACCCCTCGGACCGGTCGCAGCCTTCCGTCCAGACCCAGTTCAGCCAGAAAAACGATGTCTTGAGTCCCCTGCACCTTCCCGTCGGCCGCCCAGGCGCTCATCAAGATCGCAAGGTCCAACACGGAGCCAGACTTGGGCAACGATGCCGGAAGCAGGTTGACCGTGAGCCGTCGGGCCGGGAGACCGATGCCGGTGTTCTTCGCCGCGGACCGTATCCGGTCCTGGCTCTCCCGCAGGGAAGCGTCTGGCAGGCCCAAAAGGATGAAAGCTGGCAGCGACTGACCGATATCAGCCTCCACATCGATCAGATGCCCGTCCATCCCGATGAGCACGACGCCGCGAGCCCGCCCCATAGTCATCAGCTGACATCCTTGAGGTGTTCGAGCCTTTGCACAAGATGCTCACCCGCATGCGGGACCGAGGATCCGCTGAGCACGATTGCCACCACGTCGACGCGCCGTGCGCTCTGAAAGCGGTTCTCCGCAGCGCAATACTCCAGAAGGAGCCGGTGCAGACGAGCAAGCTTCTGCGGCGTCACCGCTTCGAGCGGGCTGCCGAAACCACTGCCACGGCGGGTTTTCACCTCCACGGCCACGAGCTGTTCGCCATCATGAGTGATCAGGTCCAGCTCGCCGCGCGGGCAACGCCAACGACGATGCAGGATGGTGTGCCCCTGGGTACTCAGGTACTGGGCGGCGATTTCCTCACCCAGCATCCCGGTCTTATCTTTCGCGCGCATCGGCGCTCCTTCCGTGGAGCACCAGCATCTGCGTCCCCACCGCGGGAACGTCCCAGAAGGACGGTTCTGGGGAGAAAGAGCCGAATCGAGCCCCTGGTATCTTCCTGGGGAAGATGACGTCAGCTTGCTGCTTCGCCTGGTCCTCAGACCCCGAGGTTCCAGCTCAATCTGTGGTGGCTGGTCGTGCCCAGTTCGATGAGTGCACTTCGGTGTCCTTCTGAGCCGTATCCGCGGTTGGAATCCCAGCCGTAGCCGGGATTCTCCACTGCCAGCTGCTCCATCAGGAGATCACGTTCTACCTTTGCCAGCACGGAGGCGGAAGCCACCGAAAGCGCCTTGATATCGGCTTTGACCATGGTCTGCACCCGGGATGAGGCACCGTGGGTCAGCCAGTCGTGGGCGCCGTCCAGGATCACCGCGTCCAGGGGTCTCCCCAACTGGACCTCCACCGCGTTGAGCCCGGCCAGCCCAGCGGCGCGCAAAGCGCCGTTGATCCCCAGTGAGTCGATCTCCCGGGGCGCCCGGTGCTGAACGCTGTAGGCAGCCGCGTATTCACAGATGTGCGGATGCCAGCGCAGCCGCGCCTTGGCGCTGAGCAGTTTAGAGTCGCGCACGCCGTCGAGCTCAGGACAGACGCCGGTGTCCTTAGGGGTGCGCGCGAAGATGGGATGGGTCAGATCCAGGACCACCACCCCGATGCTGACCGGCCCGGCCAGGGCCCCCCGGCCAACCTCGTCGATGCCGGCGATGTAGCGGACATTGCGCTGCGCGGCGATGGCCAGCTCTGGCAGCAGCGTGGCGTTCTCAGGCATCAGCGCAGGAAGGCGGCGAAAGGGGTGCTCACGGCGCCGGGACCGATTCAAAGGGGTCCCGCTCGGTGCCGCCGCCGCCGAAATTGCTGAAGGGCCAGATGACTGCTGTGGAGCGCCCGATCACGTCTTCCAGCGGCACAGCACCCATGTCCGGATCATCGACATGGGAGCGCGAGTCAGCCGAGTTGCCTCGGTGATCCCCGAGCAGCCAGACGCTGTCCTCCGGGACCGTGACAGCGAACTCGACGTCGCTGGGCGAGTCGCCAGGGAAGATATACGGTTCATCGATGGGCTCGCCATTGACAAGGATTCTGCCCTGATCGTCGCAGCACTCCACCTCATCGCCGCCCAGGCCGACGACTCTCTTGACCACAAAGTGGGAGGAGGTGTCTGGCATCAGTCCGACGAAGATCATGGCGTCCTGGAAGGCGTTGGTCTCCACCTGCTGTCCAGACCCCCACCACTGCCGAGTGTCCTCGAAGACGATGACATCCCCGCGCTCTACGTCCATCACCTGCGGCGCCAGCAGGTTCACGATGATCCGGTCATCAACTTCTAGAGTCGGTTCCATAGATTCTGACGGAATGTAGAAGGCCCGGAAGAAGAAGGTCTTGACCACAAAGGAGATGACCAAGGCGAAGACGAGGATGGTGGCGATCTCAATCAGGAAGTTCGCCGCGGGATGGCGGGCGGGGCGCCGGCGTCGTCGGTCTCGACGACTTTCAGGCACTGGAGTCGAAGCTTCCTCACTGCTGCTGATGGCCGTCCTCCTGGATATCTCGTCGTTCATTCCAGGGCCAGAAGACGCCGGATACGCGGCCCAGGATGCGGTCATCGCTGATCATACCCCCGCCGGGGGCGCCCAACAGTGCGCGCGAGTCCACCGACTCCTCCCGGTTGTCCCCCATGACCCAGATGCGACCTTCAGGGACCTCAACTTCGAAGTCCAGCTCCGACGCAGGGTCCCCTGGACCGATCTCCCGACCGAGATAGGGCTCGTCAAGAGGCTCGCCGTTGATGGTCAGTGCGCCCGAAGCATCACAGCAGGCCACCACATCACCGCTGACGCCCAGCACTCGTTTCACGTAGGTGGCCGAGGGCGCCGAAAGACCGAACCAGTACCCGATGCGCGCACTGATCTGCGTCAGGGCTGATTCGTTCCCCTCATACGGGGTGAAGGAACCTTCGCCGTCGAAGACGATCACATCACCGCGCTGGGGTCCGTTCTCACCTGGATAGTCCTTCTGGACCAGAATCCGCTCGGAATCCGCCAGTGTAGGGGCCATAGACACCTGGGACACCGTGTAGACGTCCAAGACGAAGAGTCGCAGTCCGGTGGCGCACAGGATCGCTGCGATGACGGTGGCAAGCACCGCCATCCAGGGCCAGAGACGACGAGAACCCCGAGCCGATGAGTCAGACTCATCATGCTCGGGGTTCTTCGCGCTATTCATAAGGCAGTCGCGCTAGGCGCTAGAAGCCGACACTGATCCGTTGATCAGGCCTCAGTGACTTCTTCGACCTTCTCGCCCTGCTGGCGAGCAATGGTGGACTCACGCTTTTCCTTGATGCGTGCAGCCTTACCATGGCGATCGCGCATGTAGTAGAGCTTCGCGCGGCGCACGTCACCGCGGGCGTTGACCTCGATCTTCTCGGTCACCGGGGAGTGCACCGGGAAGGTGCGCTCCACGCCGACGCCGAAGGACACCTTGCGAACGGTGAAAGTCTCACCGATGCCGTGACCCTGGCGACCCAGGATGTAACCCTTGAAGACCTGAACACGAGTGTTCTTGCCCTCAATGATGTTGACGTGAACGCTGACGGTGTCACCGGGGCCGAACTCCGGGATGTCAGTGCGCAGGTTGGCTGTATCGATGAAATCGAGCTTATGCATATGCTTCTCCTCGGACGACTGCCACAGGTCACTCGTCCTTGTTGCGACCTCTTGACGGTCAGCGCGCAAGGCGCCGATCACGCCGGATCCGGCGCAGGTCAAAGCGTGAAATACCGGCGGAAGAAGATTCTCCCTCCGGCGGCCTGTCTGTTGACGGACATCCCCTATGGCAGATGCAGCCGCCCAGCAGGCACGGTGGTCAATTCTATGCCAGATTCGACTCTTGTGCGACCACGTGTTTGGCCCACAGGTCGGGGCGGATCTTCCGAGTGCGAAGGTTCTGCTGCTCCGCACGCCAGGCGCTGATCTTCGCGTGGTCGCCCGAGATCAGAATCTGCGGCACACTCAGGCCCCGCCAGATCGCAGGCTTGGTGTAGACGGGGTACTCGAGCAATCCGTCGGCATGGGATTCCTCGGACAATGACTCCGGGTTCCCCAGCACGCCTGGAATGAGCCTGGTGATCGCCTCAACCATGACGACGACGGCGGACTCGCCGCCATTGAGCACATAGTCCCCGATGGACATCGGACGCACATCGAAATGCTGCGGGGCCCACTCCAGCACACGCTGGTCGATTCCTTCGAAGCGCCCCGGAGCGAACACCAGATGTTGAGCCTCAGAAAGGTCCTGGGCAGCGCGCTGCGTGAGCACCTCGCCTGCAGGGGTGGGGACGATCAGGATCGGGCGCTGTTCCGGGCTCGCGTCCGCAGCGGTGTGCTCAAGGACGTGTTCCAGGGCCATCGCCCAGGGCTCGGGCTTCATCACCATGCCAGCACCTCCCCCGGTGGGGGTGTCATCGACATTGCGGTGCTTATCGACGCTGAAGTCCCGCAGCTGGTGGCGGTGGAGTGTGACAAGGCCTTCGCGCTGGGCCTTCCCGATCAGCGAGAGGTCCAAGACGTCGAAGAACTCGGGGAAAATGGAGATCAGGTCAATCCGCATAGCAGCTGGCAGACTCAGAAGAGTCCGGCTGGCGGGTCAAGCAGGATGCGCTGGTTCTTCACGTCGACCTCGGGCACGATCTCTTCGACGAATGGCACCATCACCTCTTCGCCGGAGACGGCGGTGACCACGAGAAGGTCTTGAGCTGATCCTGTGAGCAGCTCCTTGAGCGTGCCCAGGTTCTGCCCCTGGAGATCCACGCAGCGGAAGCCGACGAGTTCATGGCTGTACCAGCCTTCCTCATCGGAATCGTCCTCTGTGGGAACCTCAACGAAAAGGGTGGACCCGCGCAGCGCCTCAGCACCGTTGCGGTCAGTGACCTCTCGGAAGCTCAGCAGGCAGGTGCTCTTATTCCAGCGCTGCCGAGTCACGGTCAGCAATGTGGTGATCCGATCGGGGGTGTCTGTGCCAGCTATGCGCATGAGCACTTCGCCGGAGGCAAGGCGCTGCTCCGGTTCATCGGTGTAGAGCTGCACGGTCACTTCCCCTCGGATGCCGTGGGGCTTGCCTATGCGAGCGACCCGCAGGCGATCTGCCGAATCTGGCAGCGCCTGCGGGTCGGACTCGTATTCATTCTGGCTTTCAGCGCCAGCATTCATGGTGTGATCCCTGTTGTCCGTTTAGCGGCTGCGGTCGGTATCGACCACATCAACGCGGACATCGCCCCCACCAGGGAGGGCGGCGACCACAGTGCGCAGTGCTTTGGCGGTGCGCCCGGCTCGGCCAATCACTCGACCGAGATCATCCGGATGAACACGCACCTGGAGGACGTCGTAACGACGACCGCCCTTACGGCGGACATCGACGTCATCGGGTGCGTCCACGATTCCGCGGACAAGGTGTTCGAGCGCGTCACTCAGCACTGCATCAGCTCCCATGATTACTCTGCGCTCTCCTGCGAAGCAGTCTCAGCCTCGGCTGGCTCTGCGGCAGGAGTCGGGGCCTTGGCCTTCTCCTGGATGACCGAGCCCTTGGAAGGAGCGACGAACTCCTCCTTCGGAGCCTTGACCCGCAAAGTGCCCTCAGAGCCTTCGAGGCCCTTGAACTTCTGCCAGTCACCGGTCACCTTGAGCAGTGCGTTGACCTGCTCGGTGGGCTGTGCGCCCACGGAGAGCCAGTACTGCGCCCGCTCTGAATCGATCTCGATCAGCGAAGGCTCTTGGGTCGGGTCGTATTTGCCGATCTGCTCGATTGCGGCACCATCACGCTTAGTGCGTGAGTCAGCGACGACAACACGGTAGAACGGTGCACGGATCTTGCCCATGCGCTTCAGACGAATTTTAACTGCCACTTGAGTGGTCCACTCCTGTTTCTTGTTTCAGGGGCGCGGTCAGGCAACGGATTGCGTGGGGACGTGCTGCACAATCGATGCGACCACTTCAGAACATTGTCCCTACGGCGGGTTTAGAGGGTGCCCTCCGTCGAACAAAGTACCTGCCTATTGTGCCAGAGATCGGCAGAACTCGCGATCCGAACTCCCGGGGGCCGCTTCTAGCGCAGGTACTTCTCGAAACCCTTGGGCAGGTTGAGGTCCTCGGGCTTCATATCCTGAGCCCCGGCACCGAAGCTAGAGCCGTCCATCCGCTTCTGCGCGCCCTGCTGACGCTTTAGCTCAGCAGCTTTGGCCTCCTGGGCGGCTTTTGCCGGATTGCCCGACTTCTTCTTGGGCTTGGGCTGCGGCTTACGCTTCTTCGACGAACCTCCACCTGCACCCATGCCGGGCATGCCACCCATTCCCGGCATGGCTCCGCCCCCGGGCATGGACGGCATTCCGCCGCCGCCGGCCATCTTCTTCATCATCTTCTGTGCCTGGGTAAAACGCTCAAGCAGCTGGTTGACCTCGGATACGTGGACACCGGAGCCCTTGGCGATACGAGCACGACGCGAACCGTTCATCACCTTAGGCACATTGCGCTCATAGGGAGTCATTGAATAGATGATGGCTTCGACACGGCCGATCGAGGATTCATCGAACTGATCGAGCTGCTGCCGCATACCTGCAGCGCCGGGCATCATGCCCAGCAGCTTCTTCATCGAGCCCATCTTCTTCAGCTGCTGCATCTGTCCCAAGAAGTCTTCGAGGGTGAAGTCCTCCTGGTCGGCGAACTTCTTGGCCATCTTCTCGGCCTCGCCGCGATCCCAATTGGCTTCCGCCTGCTCGACCAGCGAGAGGATGTCGCCCATATCAAGGATTCGCCGCGCCATGCGGTCCGGGTGAAAGACCTCAAAGTCCTTCAGACCTTCGCCGGTGGAGGCGTACATGACTGGTTTACCGGTCACCGATGCGACCGAGAGCGCGGCACCACCACGGGCGTCGCCGTCGAGCTTGGTGAGCACCACGCCGGTGAAGTTCACGCCTTCATTGAAGGCCTGGGCGGTGTTTACTGCATCCTGGCCGATCATGGCGTCGATCACGAAGAGCGTCTCATGAGCCCCGACCGCAGCCTTGATATCGGCGGCCTGGGTCATGAGCTCGGCGTCGACACCAAGCCGACCGGCGGTGTCGATGATGACCACGTCGTGGTGCTTATTGCGCGCTTCCGCCACACCGTCGGTGGCGACTTTGACCGGATCGCCTGTGGCTGACTCAAATTCTGAGGAGACCCCGGGGTGCGGGGCATAGACCGGGACGCCTGCTCGCTGTCCGCCGACCTGGAGCTGGGTCACCGCGTTCGGCCGCTGGAGGTCACAGGCCACCAGCATGGGGGTGTGGCCCTGGTTCTTGAGGTGGCTTGCAAGCTTGCCCGCAAGCGTCGTCTTACCGGCACCCTGGAGGCCCGCCAGCATGATCACTGTGGGCGGAGTCTTGGCGAAGGCCAGCTCTCGGGTCTTCCCGCCGAGGATGTTGACGAGTTCCTCATTGACGATCTTGACGACCTGCTGGCCAGGGTTCAGGGCCTGGGCAACTTCGGCTCCGAGCGCGCGAGCCTTGACCTTGGCGATGAACTCGCGGACCACCGGCACTGCGACATCGGCGTCGAGCAGGGCGCGGCGGATCTCCCGAGCGGTGCCGTCTATATCAGCTTCGGAGAGCCGCCCCTTGCCGCGGAGGTTCTTGAAGGTGGCGCTCAGGCGATCGGAGAGGGAGTTGAACACGTCTGGGATGTCCCTTGGGTCGTTGGTGATGTCTGCGCAGCGAGAAGCTGAGTGGCTCCACGGCGCAGTGGATGTACCGAGGCTCTAGAGTATCAATGTGCGATGGATAGACCTTCACCCCAGTGCCAACCCGTCCGAGCTCGGCGAGACCGAAGGGCTGGGTGAAGTTGGCGACGCCGACGTGCTGGGTGCGGCACTGGCTGCGCGTCGAGCGGGACTCCAGGCTACCGAGCAGGCACATCGCGCAGCGGCTCAGTCCTGGGAGACGACGGCGTCTTCAACTCTGGCGGGAGCCCTGCGGAAGCGCGCAAACTCCGCCCATCGGCAGCGAGCAGAGACCTACCGGGCCAAGAGCCAGCTTCTGGAGAAGATACTGACCTACGCCCCCGCGGATTCATGCACGCTGAGCACTGAGACTCTCGCGGCACTCACGACAGAGGGTAATCTCCTAACTGACGCTTTTCCTACCGCCAAGCGATCTGTTTCCGACGCCCTGCGAACGGCTAGCGACCTCCCTGACGGGGAACCGGGCATTTCGCGACCCGCGCTCCCAACCCGAGTGGGTCTGATCGCTGGGCCACAGTTGGAGGCTGGGCTTTCCCAGACTGCTGACATCACCAAGTTAGGTGACGAGAACTATATGGAGCAGCTGGGTCATCTTGACCTGGTGATCATTGGGTCGGAGACCTCTGAGTCCGTGAATCTTCTGCTCGATTCAATCCTCCCCGCCTGCAGGGAACTCGCAATTCCCACAGTGTTCTTCTCAACTGCCGCCCGGGACGATGTCGAAGACACATTGAGCCTGGCTCAGGCCTGCGACTGGATCTTCACAGTGGATGCTACGACGATCGACACCTACCTCCAGTTGGGGATTGCTCCCGGCGTTCTAAAGACCACACGGTTCCCCGTTAGTCCAGGGCTCCACAACCCCGTGGGAACACGCCCTTCCCGCACGGATTTGGTGGCGTTCTTCGGGATCGATCAGGCGCGCACGTCGGCTCGGCTGCCCATGGAGGAGGCGATCAATCCACTCTTTGACGGCGTCCTTGGCTCTGCCCGTCCGGTCGTGCTCTTTCAGCCGGAGGCCGGCCCGCATGCTGCTCAGTGGACTCTGCCGCGGGACTACGCCCCCTGGACACTGTCCGCCCGGGAGTCCCAAAAATTCTCGGCGCTGGTGGAGCTGCCGACCTTACAGCGCATCTGCGACGTCGGCGTCGCGGTCAATGCGGTGCTGGATTCACAGACGCTTCTGGACAGTCGAATCCTGCAGCTCCAGGCCTCGGGAACTATGGTGTTGACGAGTTACAACCAGGGCGTGAACTCGTATTTCCCCAACGTCTACATCGCTAACTCGGCCGATGACGTCTCGAAGACATTGCAGCACCTTGCTCAAGACGAGCTCCGCAAGGTTCAGGGCGACGGAATCCGCAAGATGTTCCTCGAACACCACGGCACCGATGTACTCAGCGAGATTCTAGCGAGTATCGGTCTGGGTACTTATGAGCACGCAGAACGAGTGTTGGTTGTCGCAGATGAAATCACAGCCGAACTAAGCGCGGACCTCGCCGCACAGACCTATGGAGTCCTGGACGTCACCACATGGTCCGAACTGCCGCAATGGGCCAACAGCAGCGAATCCTCCCGGGGAGGCTTCGATGTGCTACTGCCGGTGAGCGCAACCCGCAGATACTCCCCCTTCTACGCTGCCGATCATGTCGCAGCGTTCCGCTACCAAGGGGCTCCGGTCACCACAAAGCTTCAGGGCACGGTTGAGGAGACAGACCATGCGGCTCACCAGCACCGCAGCAGCGTGGAGGACCTGTCGCTCTCCGCGTGGTGGCGACCGCGCCCGGAGACTCTCAAGAGTCCTGAGGCTCTCCGCGCATCAGCATCCCGGGTGTATGCGATCGACCACTTTGGACATCGTCAGGTCTCAGCACGTAGGACTATCGACCCGGCACTCGGTTCGGACTTCTCAAAGGCGGAGAAGGAGTTCAGAGCAACTGCAGAAGCCGAGGGGCTTGAGCTCGCTGTCGTCGTACCGATTTACAACAACGGTGATCATCTCCGGCACAAGGCTTTCGCGTCGCTTCGCCGTTCTGAGATGTTCGAGCGGATGCATATCCTGCTCATCAACGACGGTTCCACGGACGCCTCAACCATCGACACGATCGAAGAGCTGGCGCACGCCTATCCGAACGTCTCGGCCTTCCACCACGCCGCTGGTGGATCAGGCTCGGCTTCGCGTCCGCGCAATACCGGCCTCGCGCTCAGCTTCACCGAGTTTGTGACCTACCTCGACCCCGATGATGAGGAGCTCGACGACGGCTACCTGGTTCTGCTCGATGCATTGAGGGACCGGCCAGCAGCTGACTTCTCACTTGGCACGATGGCAGTGTGGACCCACCGATACAGCGTCCACGACTACCATTCCTGGTTCGTCGACGGGGTTGAAAACCAGGACGGGCTGGTCTGGCCACATCGGGACACGCTAAAGATCCTGAACTTCCGTCCTGCGTCTATCGAGGCGCTCGTTGCGCGAACCGAGTGGCTCAAGAGCCTGGGGCTCGTGCAGCCGGTAGGCGCGGTCGGGCAGGACTCCTACTTCTTCCAACAGATGATCTTCTACGCGACTGCCTACGTTCCGGTCTACCGGCCCGTGTACACCTACTACGGTGCGGTGGATACCTCGATCATGAACGTGGTCTCGCCCAAGTACTTCCGCAAGTACCTGATCCTCGAGACTGCCAGAGCCGAGTGGTTGCGTCGCGAAGGGCTACTGGACGACTATATGGAACAGCGCTTCGAGACGTTCTTCGTGAACTGGTACCTGGCTAAATTCGACAAAGTACGCGCGGAGGACCAGGAGGAATCAGCAAGGATCCTGTACCAGATTGCCGAGGCCTACGGACCCTTCCAGTGGACTCACCCACGCGCAAAGGCATTCTTCGCCAAGCATCAGAAGCGTGACTCCTTGCAGAGCCAGTGAGCACCTCCTAGCGGATCACACCCGATCACTCCTATTGCGAGGACTGCGGAACCCGGGCGGCTCAGATTGCGTCGTCCATGCGCTCAGCCAGCTCAGAGGTTGCCGAGCGGACGAAGTTCTGCGAGACGTGACTGTTGTCGTTATAGGTGATGCCCCCGCCAAGCACCGCGTAGCAGGTGTCCTCGTCGCAGAGCAGGTCTTCTGTCGCAACGAAGTGATACCCCTCCACGCCGTCGAACACCTTCTCCGATTCGGTGAGCCAGCGCGGGCCGACCCGCGTATCTTCCAGCTCGTCATTGCAGGCTGAGAGGTCATCCTCATTCAGCGCGACGCATTCGGGAAGGGTCTCTTCTTCGTTGCGCTCTTCGTTCATGCGTGGGGTCTCCCCGATGACCACAACTTCCTTGCCGGCGTCCAGCCAGAACTGGACCGGAGCCATCATGCTTCGAGCGGTGTCATCCAGTTCTAGATCGGTCTCGGGCAGATCAACGTCGATCTCCGGCCCGTTAAAACTGCTGATCTTCTGGCTGCCCGCGATGATCACGGTCTCGATCTCCGCGTCCTCGGCGACCCTATCCAAAATCTGCAGGTTTGCCTCCCCACAGGGATCATCAGAATCCTCATAGACGCTGGCACGCGGAGTGCAGCTGGAACGTGTCAGAACCAAGAGACGCTCGTTATTGTCCTTGGCGATTTCGTCTATGGCAGTCAGCCACATGGTGGCGTGGGAATCACCGAAGAGGGCGATTGTTCCCTCAGCCTCGGATTCCTCGGCGCCGAGCCAACACTCCTTGACGTCCTCTTCCTCTGCTTCTGCCTGACAGTCCGGGAAGGGAAGGTCCTGGCGCTGTGCGGCGACGTCCGCCGCCGAGGGCACCAGACCCTGCGTGCCTTCTATGGGGTCCCCACATTGGTCGGGGTTCGCCAGGGCTCGATAGCCATAACAGGGGTGATCCTCTGAGAGATCCGTGGCCGTAAACTCTTGCTCCACGTACTCCACGGAGTAGTGGGCCACACCGATCACCACAGCCATGCCGAGCGCAGCTGCCACCATGGTGCGCCAGGTCGGCAGAAGTAACTTCGCACGTCGGATGGGCGTCTCGAAGAATCGTGTTGTCAGCGCGGAGAGAAGGACTACCCCGATGATGAGAAGCAGTTTGATGTACCACTCTCGCGCTGCATCGCTGATATAGGGCGAAAGGATCACCACTGGCCAATGCCAGAGGTAGATCGCGTAGGACCAATCTCCTATGGCGGTGGCCGGTCGCAGTGAGAGCCACCAGTGAACGCCAGTGCCTCGCTGCTTACCGCCACAGGCCATCAGGAGCGTGGCACCCAGGGTAGGAAGCAGCGCGGCCCACCCCGGAAAGGGAGTCAGTGAGTCATAGAAGTACGCCGCAGTCAGAATCATGGCGAAACCGCCCCAACCGAGCAAGTTTCCCCACCGACCCGTGAACTGGCTGGCGCCGAGAACCAGCGCCAGAAGAGCTCCCAAAGCAAACTCCCAGATCCGGGTTGGTGTGATGAAGTACGCCTGGGCCGAGGAATCGGCCGTGTAGTAGATCGAGAACGCCAGTGACGCTGCACCGAGGACGCCTATCACCCATAGAAAGACTGTACGCACCTGGTACCGGTCAGGCGTTTCAATGTCTTTGGAACGACGACGACGCCCCAGCGCCACCGCGGCCAACACCACTACCAGGAGCACCGGCCAGAGAACATAGAACTGTTCCTCCACCGAAAGGGACCAAAAATGCTGCACAGCAGTAGCGCGCTCATCAGCCTTTGAATAGTCGACCGCGTCCTCTGCCAAGATCCAGTTCTGGACGTAAAGCGCAGAAGCCGAAATCTGGCGCCGCGTGTTCTGCCATTCCGTGCTCGGCAGGACTATCACGGAGGCCACCGCGGTCAGGCCAAGGACCAGGAGGCTCAATGGGAGCAGACGCCTGATTCGCCGAGCCCAGAATCGACCGAGCCGGATGCGCCCCGTCTTGTTAGCTTCCTTGAACAGATGGGCGGTGATCAGGTAGCCGGAGATCACAAAAAAGACGTCGACGCCGATATATCCACCCGTGACGCTGTCTGGCCAGAAGTGGTAGATCACCACGAGTAAGACCGCCAGTGCGCGAAGCCCTTGGATCTCGGGCTGGAAACGATTACTCCGCGAAGCCCGTGCGGCGGCCTCGGGCGCTGACGCTGCCGAGGCAAGCATGGGCTCTGGTGAATCGGTACGTGTAGACATAGGCAGTTCGGATTTTCCTTGGACGCCGGAATGCAACCGCTCCAAGATAGCGTCGTTTCCTGGGAATCGCCGCATGTGGGTGGGGCCTGGGATAGACTCGCCTGCTGTCAGCCCCTTCGCCGTCAATGAAAGCGAACAGCCTTGATCAGCACATCCTCCACCGTCGGTGTCATCGGACTCGGCTACATCGGTCTGCCCACCGCTGCCATCCTCGCGGATCATGGCGTCAAGACCATCGGCATGGACGTCTCCGAGCGCAACGTCGTTGCGATCAACAAGGGTGAAGTGCCTTTCGTGGAGCCCGGTCTCCGTGAAGTGCTGGAGCGCGCGGTTAGCGGCGGAATGCTCACCGCCGCTACCGAGACCCCAACAGCAGATGCCTACATCGTGGCCGTGCCGACTCCTTTTACTGAGAGCCACGCGGCAGACCTAACCTATATAGAGGCTGCTGCGGACGGAATCGCAGCAAAGCTCACCGGCGGCGAGCTGATCATCCTCGAATCAACATCTCCTCCAGGCGCCACCGAGCATATGGCCGCTCGAATCCTCGCGGCTCGCCCTGATCTCTTCGCCGAGGACATCCTGGTCGCCCACTGTCCCGAACGAGTCCTGCCTGGCAAGATCATGGAGGAGATGATCACCAATGATCGGATCATCGGCGGACTCACCCGCCCGGCAGCTGAGGCTGCTCGGGACCTGTACTCCGCGTTTTGCAAGGGAGAATTCCTGCTCACCGACGCGCGAACCGCCGAGATGGCGAAGCTGACCGAGAACAGCTTCCGCGATGTCAACATCGCCTTCGCCAATGAGCTCTCCGTGATCAGCCATAACCTCGGGATTGACGTCTGGGAACTCATCGAGCTGGCCAACCATCATCCCCGGGTCAACATTCTCCAGCCAGGGCCTGGAGTTGGCGGACACTGCATCGCCGTGGACCCTTGGTTCATCGTGGACGCAGCACCCGAGCATGCCAATCTCATTCGTACGGCTCGCCAGACCAATGACGCCAAGCCAGAATGGGTTCTCGGTCGGATCGAACAGGCGCTGGAGGCTGTCGGCAAGTCTGCAAAGGTGGCGCTGCTGGGGCTTGCGTTCAAAGCTAATATCGATGACCTGCGGGAATCTCCCGCCCTGCGCATCGCCGAGAAACTCGCCGAGCGTGCACCTGCGACAGAGATCCTGGCGGTCGAACCGCACGTCGATCGGCTCCCAACATCCTTGGCCAACGCCAGCAACGTGCGGCTCACATCGTTGGATGATGCAATTGGACTCGCAAATATCGTTGTGCTGCTGGTGGACCACGATGTCTTCAAGGCCGTCCCCGCAGCAGACCTGGGTTCGGCAACTGTCATTGACACCCGCGGCATCTGGCGCTGACACATTCGATCGAGGTGCACGTGAAGCAAGAGCCGGTAGACCCCGAACTGCTTCCAGCATTCCAGCACCACCCCAATAACTATCTTGAGACCCTCGAGGAGCTTGATGAACACCGACGCAGCGACTGGGCGTTCCGCCGTTAGCGCGGGGCAACCACCAGGTCCGAACGACGGCATCACAATGCGTCCCCAGGAGGTCCTCACCGAACTGCTTCAGCAGCAGAAGACTCTGCTCGCTGAGCTGAGTTGGGCATACGAACAACTCGAGCGCTTCCAAGAAACAGACCTTGCAGAGATTCGGTCCCGACTCCACCAGCTTGAGTATCAGGTCAGCCGGTCCGGCAAGGGGAGGTTTCTAAGCCCAGATTCGGAAACGAGTGCAGCTCCGGGTTGGCTCGCGAGCACCCGGAAACGAGTGGAGTTCACCGTACGGAATCCCAAGAAGGCCTTGAGGATCGCTGAGCGACGCCTGCGTGGTGAGCCCAGCGCGCCGACGCCTGAGCCAGGTCGCACCCCGTGAATCCAGGGCGACCAAGAGCGCCGTTTGATCGACCTTCGCAGATTGATGCGGCGCGGCGCCACGTAGATCGGCTGTTGGATTCCCAGGATGCCTTCACCCAGCTGGGTGATCCAACCTTGCTGATGTCCTTGGGCGCTGCCCTCAGTTCACCATTCCGTGGAGGCGACCAGAGCTCCTCGAGATTACAGGCGAATCTGGTGGGCGCACTCGCAAATATGCCTCCACTCGAAAGCGGAGTGTCCAAGCCTGCGCTTCCGCTGAAAATTGGGGTCTTTGGCGAAGAGGCACTTCTCGTGGCCTTTCGCGGCAGTGCAACGATGATCGAGATTGATCCAATGGACTGGGAGAGCTGCCTAGAAGAGTCCGAGGTCCTTCTACTGGGACCTACTAGTGCCCGCACTCATAGGAGCCGTGGAAAAGTAATCGATGCAGCGCGCAGCCGCGGGTTGCCCGTGCTGTTCATCGATCTCAGCGTCCACACACCACGAGCGGACCAGGTCACGCTGGCTGCGCGCTGCGACTCCATCTTCGCCATCTCCGAGGAGAATGCGGAACGCTATAGGAGCTCCGGTCCACGCCGGATGAGCGTGTCTGTCATTCCCACGCCGATCAGCCCCGTCAATCGCTCCCCCTTGGGCTCGCAAAGTATGAGGGAACCTCTCGTGACCTACCTCGGGGACGTCGACGCGAGACTTCCCGTGGATGCCCTTGAAAGTCTTGAGTGGATCCTCGACGGGGTGGCCGCTGCTGGTCCAAGCTTGCTGATCAGCCCCGCAATGAGAGCAGACCGTCCAGTGCCCGTGCGTCACCTGCCCTACGTCCAGGACTGGGCAGCACAACACCAGGGAAAGCTCGACCGGCTCAGCGACATCGGCATCGTCGCACACGAGGTTAGTGGGTCACAGACCGCATTTTCTGCTCGCGCCATTGAACTGCAGGCTGCAGGCTCGATGGTGCTCTCAACTTATAACCAAGGCATCAACTCTTACTATCCGCAGATCCATGTTGCGAATTCCAGTGAGGATGTCGCGTCAATGCTTGACTGCCTGGAGATCAACGATCTGCGGCGGAACCAAAGCGATGGTATTCGCCAGGTCTTCAACAGCCATCATGCGGTCGATGTGCTGCACGGGTTGCTGGTCGACGCAGGGGTCCCTCAGGCTGGCACCGAGATCAGAGTTCTCGCCGTCAGTGAGAACTCCGATGAATCGTTGTCGACGGAGTTGGCTACACAGACCTCCGGGGCAGTGGAGATTGTCTCCTGGCGCGAAGCAGCTGCCAGGCACGGACAGTACGACGTCCTCGTGCCCGTCTCAGCGAAACACCACTATTCACCCACCTACATCGCCGATCATCTCGCAGCCCTGTCTTACCAGTCAGCGCCTGTGGTCTCGAAGTCCTCACGTGCCACCGCCATGTCGTACAACCACACTGATGCCCATGCCGCTGAGCTCGCACTCACCGCATGGTGGAAACCCGATCTAGGTGCCGCGTCAGATCACGGTTCCATGCATGAGCTGCTCTCCAACACGCGAATCTTCGTCTCTGATGGCTTCGGGCATCGAGAGCGCACCGCAAGCCGTCCGAGGCGAACAGCGCTGACCCTTGCAGCCGGCGACGACTTCGCAGCGACCAAGATAGAGATCGCTCGCACCGCGGAAGAGCAGAACCTTGAACTCAGCGTTGTCGTACCCGTCTATAACAACGGGCCCCATCTTCGACATAAAGCATTTGCCTCTCTCCAGCGGTCGAGCGCCTTCAACCATATGCATGTGCTGCTGGTGAGTGACGGTTCAACGGATCCCGTCACCCTGGACATCATCGAGGACCTCGTGGAGGACAACCCCAACGTCTCCTCGTTCCACCACGCACGAGGCGGCTCCGGATCGGCGTCCCGCCCCAGAAACACGGGTCTCGAACTCGCTCAGACTCAGTACGTCACTTATCTGGATCCTGATAATGAGGCTATAGACGACGGCTACGCGGAGCTCTACCGGGAGATCCAAAATCACTCAGGTGTGGACTTCGTTCTGGGCAACATGTCCCAGTGGGCAAAGCGGCGAAGCATGCTCCCCTACGCCAAGATCCTCCAGACGCTATTCGCGGAGAATCTCGGCTCGGACGGGAACATTCGAGTCCCGGACCGCGCACTGGAGGCACTGCATTTTCGACCCATGGGCATTCAAACGGTCGTTGCTCAGACGGCGTGGCTGAAATCCTTGAACCTGACGCAACCCGTGGGGGCTGTCGGGCAGGACTCATACTTCTTCCAACAGATGTTGCACTACGCCAGTTCAATCAGAACTGTCGATATTGGCGTTCATACCTATTACATGGTTGTCAGCAACTCAACCGTCAATACAATCAACCCAAACTATTTCAAGAAGTACCTGCCCCTGGATAAGGCGCGAGCTCAGTGGCTCGCGGAAGTAGGGCTCCTGGATGCCTACAAGTCCCAGCGTCTGGAACCCTTCCTGGTCTCCTGGTTGCTTCCGAAGCTTCGGCGCGTCCTAGAACACGAGTGGCTGGAAGCGGCCGAGAATCTCGCCGAGCTGCTGAACTACTACGGGGATTATCGCTGGACTCAGCCCACGGCCATTGATTTCTGGGACGACCTAAGACGAGCACGGTCTCGCAGGGCCGTACCCCGGAAATAAAGGAGCCCCATGCCGCGAATAGCTAAAGCACTCCAGGACAGAATGCCTGGAATAGGTTGGCGCGATCGTAAAATATCGTTCCTGGAAACTCGAGTGGAACAGCTCCTTGCATCGCGCGATCGGCTTACCCAGAAGCTGTTGAGGGCCAACGAAACTGTGCAAGACGAACGCGCCAGGCATGCATCGAGCCTGGCAGCGCATATGAATGAGATTAAGACGCTACGAAGCGACATCAAGGATCTTGTTGAACAGCACGAAGGTCGATCCTCGGAACGCGGAAATATCTCACGTTCCTCATATAAGGCGAAGACCGCCAGTTACTTCGGAGCCACAAACTTCGCGAGAGCCAACGGTTGGCATGCGACGAATGCCATCGCCCAAATGAATTACAAGCTTCGGAGCTACTCGCTCGCGCAGAGCCTCGGCATCGCCACGCCAAAGATCTATAGAGTCTGGGACTCTGCCGAAGACATCGATCTCAGGGAGATCACCGCAGATAAGCTTGTACTCAAGGCCGACGGAGGGCACAGTGGCATCTCTGTGATTCCACTGACTCAGAGTGATAGGGGTTGGCGGACGCTCTCCGGTAAAGACGTGGTCAACGATGGTCTTCTCACGGACGCGCTCTTGGCACGATTGACACAGGGCCGTGGGCCGTACTTCGCCGAGGAGTTCCTTGAAAGCGACGGTGAATCATCGATTCCGGAAGATATCAAGGTGTACACGGCTTACGGGCAGGTGATGCAGGTCCTCGTCATGCGGACGGAGGGCGTCCAAGTCGTCAATCGAAAGAACTTCTCCCGGAAATACTTCGATTCAGCCGGCAATGATCTTGGCATGGTCTTGCCGGAGGCCGTCTATGGCCCTGATATTCCGTTGCCACAGCACTGGGACGAACTTCTCGCGACGGCGGAAAGACTGTCCATAGCCTCGGGGCTCCCCTTCCTCAGAGTGGATCTCTACGCCACTTCTAAGAGACCCGTGCTCGGCGAATTGACGTCGACGCCCGGGGGCAAGCAGCAGTATCGATTGCAGCACGACGCGATGCTTGGGGCAGCCTGGAACCAGGCAGAAGTGCGGCTCAACCGAGACGTCGCGCGCGGTCGTCCCACCGGCACTTTATATGGAACGCGACCCTATACCTGGTGGTACTCCCATTCGGATGCAGTCTCCCATCCCTCAGCATGGCCCCGCCCTGTGGTAGATGCCCAACGCTGGTACACGCCGTCGCCCTCGGAGACCTAGCCGGCACTACACGGCTCAAGTGTTATGACCGTTAAGGCCCATCCTGTGTCACTTCGTGATAGCGGAGTCCAACCGGTCCGCGAGTTCCGGTACGGTCGATCGCACGAAAGTGCGGGAGAGGTGACTGTTATCGGAGTAGGTGATCGCTCCACCGAGAACCGCGTAGCACGTGCCGTCCCGACAGACGAGATCCTCCGTGGGAATGAAGGTGTAGTTGTCCTCCCCCGCGAAGATCTCTTCTGACCGGGTGAGCCAGCGGTCTCTGACCTGCGTGTCCTCAAGCTCGTCATTGCAGGCTGAGAGATCGTCTTCGTTCAGCGCGACGCACTCGGGAAGGGTCTGCTCCTCGCGAGTCTCGTAGTTCATGCGCGGAACCTCGCCGAGCACTGCTACTTCCTTGTCTGCGTCCAGCAGGCGCACGATGGGCTCGTACATGGCCAGGGCCGAGTCCGTAAGGCCGTACTCCTCCTCATCAAGACCGAGGTCTTGACTCGCACCGCCGAAATCGCCGTGCATCTGACTTGCCGCGATGACCACCGTGGAGATGCTCGGATCATCGGAAACTTGGTCGATGATCGCTTCGTTTGCGTTCAGGCACTCACTGGATTCGTCCGAGACTTCTCCACCTCTGGGCGTGCAGGCAGAACGTGTGAGCGCGAGCAGTCGCTTTCCTTGGTCTTGGGCGATCTCATCCAGCGCGGGCAGCCACATGGTGGCATGGGAGTCACCAAACACAGCGATCGTTCCATCCGCTGCAGACTCTTCGGCTCCGAGCCAGCACTCTTGGACGCCTTCTTCATCGGTATCAGCCTGACAGCCCGGGAAGGCCTCTTCCTGATACTGCTCGGTGACCTCCGCAGGTGAGGGCCAAAGTCCGAGCTCGCCCTCGAAGGGATCTCCGCACTGATCTGGATTCGCCAAGGCGTTGTATCCGTAGCAGGGATGGTCTTCAGAGAGCGTGGCGTCTGCGCTGCTTGTCTGCATGGCGGACACCGCAGTGATACCAGATACGATCACGACCGCCATTCCCGCGGCGGCGGCGAGCATAGTGCGCCATGTGGGAAGCAGGACCTTGGCTCTGCGGATCGGCGTCTCGAAGAACCGCGTGCTCAGTGCCGAGAGCAAGACGATCCCGAGGATCAGCAGGACCTTGACGTACCAAAATCGCGCGGCCTCGCTGATGTACGGAGAGAACACCACCACAGGCCAGTGCCAAAGATAGATGGCATAGGACCAGTCACCGATGGCCGTTGCCGGACGCAGCGACAGCCACCAGTACACTCCAGTCCCCGTCTCCCGTCCTCCGCATGCCAGCACCAGGACCGTGCCAACGGTAGGCACCAGTGCGGTCCACCCCGGAAACGGGGTGGCGTCGGTATAGAACATCGCGGATCCCAAGATCATCAGGACACCCAGCCATCCCAACAGGTTCCCTCTCCACCCGGAGAACTGCTTGGAACCGAGCACGAGTGCCGCGATCGCACCGAGGGTGAACTCCCAGATCCTGGTCGGAGTCACGAAGTATGCCTGAGCTGGGGCCGCAGCGGTGTAGTAGATGGAGAACAGCAGCGACAGCGTTCCAAGAACTCCCACGACCAGAAGGAACGCACGACGAATCGTTCGGTCCCCCAAGGCAGGTCCACCACGGCGGCGCTGTCGGAACGCCAAGGCCATGAGCGTCAACGCCAGCAGCACCGGCCAGAGGATGTAGAACTGCTCCTCGACCGAGAGTGTCCAGAAATGTTGGACTGCAGTGGCGCGCTCATCAGCCTTTGAGTACTCCACCGAGTCGGCCGCCAGGATCCAGTTCTGGACATACAGCGTTGAGGCGATGATCTGTCGAAGGGTTGCCTGCCAGGCGGTGCTGGGGAGAATCAAGACGGCAGAGATCGCCGTCAGAAGAAGCACGAGAAGACTCAGCGGAAGCAGGCGCCGAATGCGCCTGGCCCAGAACTGACCCAGCTTGACTCCGCCGGTCTTGACGGCTTCCTTGAACAGATGAGCCGTGATCAGATACCCGGAGATCACGAAGAACACGTCGACGCCGACGTAGCCGCCAGTGAGACGTTCTGGCCAGAAGTGGTAAAGCACCACTACCAGTACTGCCAACGCTCTCAGACCCTGTATCTCGGGCTGGAAGTGCGCGGGCCTTCGTGTCTGCTCCGGCAGTGGCCTGCCGGAAGCGGTAGCAACGGGTGAAGGCGTGGAAGTCATACGTGCTGGGAATCTCTCATCTCGTCTGATCACTGGCGCGCTCGCGCCGATCTATTCAAACCTATTCTCAGCCAGATGGTCGCATACCTTGCATGAAAGGTCCTGATCCGTGACCCATGACCCGGCTGAAAGCTTCCAGGGCCACCTCCTCTCGCGCGCGCTGTGCCTGCGGAGCCACAGGTCTATGACACACTGAAGCCGTGGATTTCGACGTACTTATTATGTTTATCGTTCTTGCCGTGATCTTGCTCGGCGCCCTGGGATTCTTCCTGGTGCAGGGCACAAAGATTCTCCCCAAGGACAAACGCGAGCAGTACCTCTCTCAGCGTGACCCCGATGACCTGCCCGGTGCCGGCGTGGACACCCTTGAGGCTCCCACCGAGGACGGCACCGGACTCGGCGAGCCTGAGCTCGGTGGTGGCGTCGACGTCGCGGAACCACCAGTTCTCGAGCCGAGCGTTGACACTCCTGAGCCTGTCGCGGGCCGCTTGGCCCGGTTGCGTGCCCGTCTGGTCAAGTCCAACAACATCTTCGGCAAATCCCTGCTTGCTCTGCTCTCACGGGACGAGATCGACGAAGACGTCTGGGAGGAGATCGAAGAGATCCTCCTCATGGCCGACCTCGGCACTGATCCGACCATGGAACTTGTCGATAAGCTGCGCGCTCGGGTCAAGGTCGAGGGCACCAAGGACCCGGCACTGGTGAAGCAGATGCTCACGGAGGAACTCACCGCCCTGGTCGATCCCACGCTGGACCGTCGTCTCACGGTGACCGCAGATGGTCGTCCGGCAGTCATGATGGTGGTCGGTGTCAACGGCGTCGGCAAGACCACCACGGTGGGCAAGCTCGCTCGCATGCTCGTCGCCGAGGATAAAGACGTCCTGCTCGGTGCCGCAGACACGTTCCGCGCAGCGGCAGCCGAGCAGCTCAGCACCTGGGGTCACCGTGTTGGTGTCCCCACGGTCAAGTCCGATGTCGAAGGTGCTGACCCGGCCTCAGTTGCCTTCGAGGCAGTCGATAAGGGCATCGAACTTGAGACCGATGTGGTGCTCATCGACACCGCCGGCCGGTTGCAGAACAAGTCGAACCTGATGGACGAGCTCGGCAAGGTCAAGCGCGTCGTGGAGAAGAAGTCCGCCGTGGACGAGGTCCTTCTGGTCCTTGATGCCACCACAGGTCAGAATGGCCTGAATCAGGCCAAAGTCTTCGCCGAGGTCGTCAACGTCACCGGAATCGTGCTCACGAAGCTGGACGGGACCGCGCGCGGCGGGATCGTCGTCGCCATCCAGCGTCAGCTGGGAGTGCCGGTCAAGCTCATCGGCCTCGGTGAGGGTCCGGATGACCTGGCACCCTTCGACGCAGCTGAATTCGTCGCCGCGCTGCTCGAAGATCGCTGAGCGCCAGAATCGGTGCAGCGAGTCGCTAGCCCGCGTCTAGCCCGCTTATGGGTGGAAGCCTCGGAGCAGGGATGCCGTCCCTTCAAGATGGGCCCTCATCAGCTCCTTCGCTCCGTCTGAGTCGCCGCGCAGAATCGCTTCAACCAGTCCGAAGTGCTGCTCATTGGAATGCTCCAGGTTGGCTGAGAGCAACGGGATCTCATCGAGCAGCGCACTGACCCGAGCCCGAGTCTCCGCGACGGCATCGATCAGCGTCGGAATCCTGGTCAGCTCGGCGATCGCTATATGAAAGCGGGCATCCCGCGTGCGATAACTGCCGTGGTCTGCCTGTTCCAGGTCCTGCAGACATGACCTCAGGTGCTCCTGGGCGGCGTGTGACAGATCGGCCTGCGCGGCCAGTTCAGCCGAAGCTGGTTCGATGACTGCGCGAAACACCAGCACATCGCGGAGCTCATCCGGATCCATATGGCCCGGACCTTCGGGTTTCGCCGAACGTTTCTCGAGGATGTAGGTCCCCCCATAGCGTCCCCGGCGCACCTCGAGGAAACCAGCACGCTGGAGTTCAGCCAACGCCTCGCGCAGCGTGGCTCGTGAGACGCCCAGGTGCTCTGCCAGCTCCCGCTCGGGCGGCAGCTTCTGGCCCGGAGGGAAGATGCCGATCTTGATCGCCTGCAGCAGGTGCTCGATGGTCTCCTCGAAGGTATTTCCGGAACGCACCGGGCGCAGCACTGAGTAAGGATTCCCGAAGTCTGCCATGGCCGTCTCATCCCCCTTCGCTCAAGCTCCTGATACGAATCTCAGCACAGACTACGTGGTCCCAAGACGCGGTCACGTGTAGCTACGTGGCACGCACCAGCCGACGAGCTATTGACGACTCTGCTGGCCGGTGCAACACTTCCAACCAACACTATGGACTGAAATCAGTCCATTGGATGTGTACTCGCCGGTTCGAATCCACAGAGGTGGACAGCCATGCCCCAAGACAAGGCAAGATCATTCGTCGCTGACTCCAACTATATGGAGCACCGCAGACTCAAAACTGGTGCCGCCGGCTGGATTCTTCTGGCAGGCCTCGGCGTCTCCTATGTGATCTCCGGGGACTTCGCCGGATGGAACATCGGACTCGCCGAAGGCGGGTGGGGTGGACTGCTGATCGCCTTCATTCTGATGGGCGTGATGTACACCGGCATGGTCTTCGGCCTTGCGGAACTCTCCTCCACGCTGCCCACCGCTGGGGCCGGCTACGGCTTCGCAAGGCGTGCACTTGGACCCTTGGGAGGCTTTGCGACCGGAGTAGCCGTGCTCATCGAGTACGCCGTGGCGCCTGCCGCGATCGCGACATTCATCGGCGGGTATATCGAGGCGCTGGGTCTGTTCGGGATGACCAACTCGTGGCCGGTATATCTGGTGACCTACGCGATCTTCGTGGGCATCCACCTCTATGGCGTGGGTGAGGCGCTGAAGCTGATGTTCGGCATCACCGTGGTCGCGGTGCTCGCGCTGGTGGTGACCGTCATCGCTCTAGTCCCGCATTTCGACGCTGCCAACCTCTTCGACATCGTCCCCAACGACGCCGTGGGAGCCAGCGCATTCCTGCCCATGGGCTACGCCGGAGCCATGGCGGCCCTGGTGTACGGGATCTGGTTCTTCCTCGCCATCGAGGGCGTACCCCTTGCTGCCGAGGAGACCACCGACCCTAAGCGCGATATGCCCCGCGGCATCATCGTGGCGATGACCATCTTGTTGGTCACCGGGGCCCTGATGCTGGTCCTCGTACCCGGTGCGGCAGGTTCCGAAGCCATGAGCACATCCGATAATCCGCTCCCCGAAGCGATCCGTGCTGTCAGTGGATCCGACAGCGTGATGGCGAGCATCGTGAACTACGCGGGGCTTGCAGGACTGATCGCCAGCTTCTTCTCCATCATCTACGCCTACTCCCGGCAGCTCTTCGCACTCTCCCGTGCCGGCTATCTCCCCCGCTGGCTCTCCCTGACCGGCAAGCGCAAGACCCCTTGGGTCGCGTTGATCGTGCCCGGCACGATCGGTTTCATACTCGCCGCGCTCACCGGTGATGGTGGGCTGCTGATCAATATCGCAGTCTTCGGCGCCACGGTCTCATACGTGCTGCTCAACCTCTCGCACATCGTGCTCCGCTTCCGAGAGCCGGAACTCCCCCGCGCCTATCGAACGCCCGGAGGGGTGTTCACCACCGGAGTGGCGCTGGTTCTTGCTCTGGTGGCTGTGGTCGCCACGTTCCTGGTGGATGTCTTCGCGGCTTCGGTGACGGCCGGGGTGTTCGTCGTCTTCCTCGCATACTTCTGGTTCTACAGCCGTCATCACCTGGTGAGCAATGCTCCGGAGGAGGAGTTCTCCATGCTCAAAGATGCCGACACCACGCTGCACTGACTACTCATCCGCACGCTCTTCACCCCTGCCACCCAAGGATCAGATCACGTGACGACATCAGCCAAGCACCCCCGCAATGACCGCATGCTCACCGTCGAGCAGCTCAGACACCTCATCACAGACGGTCAGATCGACACCGTCGTGCTTGCATTCACCGATATGCAGGGCCGCCTCCAGGGCAAGCTCTGCCACGGTCAGTTCTTCCTGGACTCCATGCTCGAGGAGGGCGCCGAGGGCTGCAACTACCTGCTCGCCGTGGATACGGAGATGAACACCCCTGATGGATACGCCATCAGCAGCTGGGAATCGGGCTATGGCGATATGAGCTTCGAGATGGACTTGGACACTATCCGACTGATGCCGCACAACCCGGGCCAGGTCATGATTCAATGTGACCTTGCCGGGCATGACGGAGAGCTGATCCCGATGTCACCGCGGGCCATGTTGCGTCGCCAGCTGAGCCGAGCCCGGGACATGGGCTATCAGATGTTCACCGGCACGGAGTTGGAGTTCTGCATCTACAACACCAGCTATGAGGACGCCTGGGAGTCGAACTACCAGAATCTGGACCCTGCAAATAAATACAACGTGGACTACAACATCTTGGGATCCCAGCGCGTGGAGCCGCTGCTGCGGGAGATACGCACCTCCATGTACACGGCGGGGATGACTGTGGAGAGCGCGAAGGGAGAGTGCAATCTGGGCCAGCATGAGATTGCCTTCCGCTTCGACGACGGACTCATCACTGCCGATAATCATGTGGTCTACAAGCTGGCGTCCAAACAGATCGCGCACCAGCAGGGCAAGTCACTGACTTTTATGGCGAAGCCCAATCAGCGTGAAGGCAGCTCCTGCCATATCCACATGTCCCTGCGCGGCCTGAACGGGGAGCTGAGCTTCTGGGACGAAGAAACCGGCGCCCGCAGCGCGGTTTACGACTACTTCATCGCGGGGGTACTCAAAGGCATGCGTGAACTCTCCATCTTCTATGCCCCGAACATCAACTCCTATAAGCGCTTCGCCAAAGGCAGTTTCGCCCCCACCGCAGTGGCCTGGGGCATCGACAACCGGTCCTGTGCTGTCCGGCTTGTCGGCAGCGGCGGCTCAGCACGGATGGAGAACCGTCTCCCCGGCGGAGACGTCAATCCCTACCTGGCACTGGCTGCCATGCTCGCCTCAGGTCTCTACGGCATCGAGCACAAGCTTGAGCTGGAGCCCATGATGGAGGGAAACGCCTACGAGTCTGATGCCCAGGTGGTGCCCTCGGCCATGCGTGAGGCACGCGATCTGCTGGCAGACTCGCAGCTCGCGCGGGAGATCTTCGGGGCAGAAGTCGTGGAGCATTACGTCCACTACGCCGATGTTGAGCTGGAAGCCTTCGAAGCAGCCGTCACCGACTGGGAGTTGCACCGTGGATTCGAAAGGCTCTGACGCAGCAGTCTCCGCCTACCGGCCCCGCATCGCGCTGACCACGTACTACCAGGAGGGATCCTGGGGCGACTGGACCTCCGTGGCCGCCATCCTGCCGGGGGCCTACGCCGAGGGCGTGGCCGCCGCGGGAGGAACTCCGATCCTGCTGCCCCCGGTCGGGACTGACACGAGCGTGCTGCAGCTTTTCGATGGACTGATCGTGATCGGCGGTGTCGATGTGGACCCCCGCTTCTACGGCGCTGAACGACACGAGCGGACCTCCTCGCAGCCATCTCGAGATACCCACGACATTGCACTGACCCAGGCGGCGCTTCAGCAGGGCCTTCCGCTCTTCGCCATCTGCAGAGGTGCTCAGATCCTCAACGTGGCGCTGGGAGGCACGTTGATCCAGCACCTGCCAGACGTCAATCCCAATGCCAAGCAGTACCAGCCCGGACCTGGCCGCTACGGAGAGGTCGCGTTCACCACCGCGCCCGGCAGCCGATGCGCCGCTCTGCTGGGTGACTCAGCGCAGTCCCCCTGCCATCACCATCAAGCGGTGGACGCCGTGGCGGAGGGACTTGTGGTCACCGCTCGCGCTGCCGACGGCACCATCGAGGCGGTGGAGACCACCACCGAGAACTGGGTCCTAGGGGTCCAGTTCCATCCCGAGGAGAACCGCAAGGATGCCAGGCTCTTTGAAGGTTTCATCGACGTCGCCCGGCGCTACGCCCAGGTCAGAGCCGAAAATCAGCACTCCTGCCACGCACGAGAGGACGCCCTGTTTCCATGACCATCACCGAGATCATCAACCCTGCCACCGAGGAGATCATTGAAACCCTCGAACTCGTCTCCAGGGACGAGACTGACGCCGCGATCGCCCGTGCCCAGCATGCCTTCGAGACCTGGCGCGAAATCACGCCGGCCGACCGGTCCCGCCTGCTCCGGCGCTTTGCCGAGCTGGTCGACGCCGACGTTGAGAATCTCGCCGCCACCGAGGTCCGCAATGCCGGACACACGATCGGAAATGCCCGGTGGGAGGCCGGCAATGTCCGCGACGTCCTTAACTACTACTCAGGAGCCCCGGAGCGGCTTTCCGGGAGGCAGATCCCCACCTCAGGAGGGGTCAACGTCACGTTCCATGAGCCGCTCGGCGTCGTCGGGATGATCGTGCCCTGGAACTTTCCCATGCCCATCGCGGCTTGGGGCTTTGCGCCCGCACTGGCGGCCGGAAACACTGTGGTGCTCAAACCTGCAGAGCTGACACCGCTGACCGCCATCCGATTGGGCGAGCTGGCCCTGGACGCTGGACTGCCCGAAGGGGTGTTCACGGTGCTTCCCGGCAAAGGATCTGTGGTGGGAGAGCGATTCGTGACTCACCCAGGCGTGCGCAAGGTCGTCTTCACCGGCTCCACGGGGGTGGGAAAGCAGATCATGGCCGGCTGCGCGGATCAGATCAAACGTCTGACCCTGGAGCTCGGTGGAAAGAACTCGAACATCATCTTCGCCGACGCGGATCTTGAACTGGCTGCCGCGTCCACCCCCGGGGGTGCTTTCGACAATGCCGGACAGGACTGCTGCGCCCGTTCGCGGGTCCTGGTGCAGCGCAGCGTTCTTGACCGATTTCTTGAACTGCTGGAACCGGCTGTGCAGGGTTTCAGCTGTGGCGACCCGCAGTTGCCCGGCACAGATATGGGCCCACTGATCTCTGCGAGCCACCGTGATTCAGTGGCTGGATACCTCGACGACGACGCCACGATCGCCTTCCGGGGTTCCGCCCCCTCGGGCCCGGGATTCTGGTTTCCGCCCACGGTGCTCACCCCGTCCCCCACGTCGAAGGTCTTTCAGGATGAGGTGTTCGGACCCGTGATCGCCGTCGTCCCCTTCGAAGACGAAGCTGATGCAGTCCGGCTCGCCAATGACACCGACTACGGACTCTCCGGGTCCATCTGGACCCGCGACGTGGGCCGAGCTCTCCGGGTTTCGCGCGGAGTCGATGCAGGAAACCTCTCAGTGAACTCACACGCCTCAGTTCGCTATTGGACACCCTTCGGCGGCTTCAAACAATCGGGGTTCGGTCGTGAACTCGGCCCTGATGCGCCTTCGGCCTTCACCGAGACGAAGAACGTCTTCATCTCCAACAGCTAGCGCTGCTCATCTGTCCCAATCCACCAGGGCATGACACACGCCCCTGACTCTAAGGAGTTCCATGGAAACCCTCGCCCCTCGTCTGGCGGATAGAAGTGCCGTGATCACCGGCGGCGCCAGCGGTATAGGACTTGCAAGCGCACGCCGCATGGCCGCAGAAGGCGCCCGGGTGGTCATCGCCGACATCGACCCGGACGCAGGCCAGAGAGCGGCCGCCGAAGTGGGGGGCATGTTCGTCAAGGTCGACGTCACCAACCCCGAAGACGTCGAGAACCTCTACGCGCAGACCCATGAGGCCTATGGCAGCGTGGACATCGCCTTCAACAATGCAGGAATCGCGCTGCCCGAGGACGCCTCGATACTAGACACCGGGATCGACGCCTGGCGCAGGGTCCAGGAGGTGAACCTGACCTCCATCTACTACTGCTGCAAGTACGCGCTGCCCTATATGCAGAAGCAGGAGAAGGGGTCCATCATCAACACCGCGTCATTCGTCGCGATGATGGGGGCCGCGACCTCCCAGATCTCCTACAGCGCCTCCAAGGGCGGGGTGCTCTCGATGAGCCGAGAGCTCGGCGTGGAGTTTGCCCGGCAAGGAATCCGGGTCAATGCGCTCTGCCCCGGGCCGGTGAACACACCGCTGCTTCAGGAGCTCTTCGCCAAAGACCCGGAGAAGGCAGCCCGGCGTCTCGTCCACATCCCACTCGGTCGCTTTGCGGAACCCGAGGAACTTGCGGCAGCCGTGGCCTTCCTCGCCAGCGACGACTCATCCTTCATGACCGCCTCCACCTTTATGGTCGACGGCGGAATCTCGGGGGCATACGTCACACCGTTCTGAGACAAGATACGTGCGCCTGAGCGGATCGACTCCGCCAGGAGGAAGTTTTTACCTACCTGAAACATTGCGGCGCGCCGGGTGAAACACGGGGCGTGGACTATAGAGATCAGCTCGCATCGGTGAGATACACCGGTGACCTGATGTTTCTTGGAGGGACACATGGAACTTGGATCTCTTGACGTCTGGATGCTGGTGGCAAGCGCGCTTGTCCTGCTCATGACGCCTGGCCTGGCCTTCTTCTACGGCGGTCTGTCACAGGCCAAGTCCGCTGTCAACATGATGATGATGAGCTTCGGGGCCATGGGCCTCGTAGCTGTCGTATGGGCCCTCTGGGGCTCCGCGATCGCCGGTGGCGAATCAGTCGGCGGCCTGTTCGGAAACCCCGCTACTGACTTCGGCCTCTACAGCACCCTCAATGACGCACCTGAGGGTCTGATCGGCATCGGCTTCGGCGCCACGTTCGCCATCATCACCACTGCACTCATCTCGGGTGCGATCGCTGATCGCGCTAAGTTCTCCGCCTGGATGGTCTTCGTTCCCATCTGGGTCACCCTGGTCTACTGCCCGCTGGCCTTCATGGTCTGGGGCGATGGTGGACTCCTCGGCGAGGGTGGCGCCGTCGGCGACGCTGTCGGTGAGGCAGTCGACTACGCCGGTGGTCTTGTTGTTCACATGTGTGCCGGCCTTGCTGCACTCGTCCTGGCACTGATCCTGGGTAAGCGTCGCAACTTCACCGAGCGCGCTTCACACCGCCCCCACAACACACCGTTCGTGCTGCTGGGCGCCTCACTTCTTTGGTTCGGCTGGTTCGGCTTCAACGGTGGCGCAGCTGCCGAGGCCGGCGAAGCTGGCCTGATCTGGGTCAACACCCTCCTTGCACCTGCTGCCGCACTTGTCGTCTGGTTGGTCACTCAGCGCGTCCGCAGCGAGAAGCCCACCGCCCTCGGTGCAGCTTCCGGTATCGTCGCCGGCCTCGTCGCCATCACTCCGGCTTGTGCTCACGTCGATCCGGTCGGTGCGATCATCATCGGCGCCATCGCAGGCTTCGTCTGCTACCTGGCCGTCGGCCTGAAGTACAAGCTCGGCTTCGATGACACGCTTGACGTCGTCGGCCTGCACTTCGTTGCCGGTCTCTGGGGCACCGTGGCCATCGGTCTGCTGGGCCGCGCCGAGCTGATCGACGGCGAACGCGGCGGTCTCTTCTACGGAGGCGGTTTCGGTCTGATGGGCTCACAGATTGTCGCAGTGCTGGTCACCCTGGTCTTCACCGTGGTGATGACCGCGATCATCGCTTACGCAATCCACGCCACTATCGGTTTCCGCGTCACCTCAGATGTAGAGACCGTGGGCATCGACCGCTCCGAGCACGATGAAGATGCCTACATCTTCGAGACTGCCAGCTCACGCAAGACCACTGCAGGCGCTCCCCCGGAGTAACACCGAGGGAAGGTTCTGTTCTAGAAACGGCTGAGGCCGGTTCTCCAAGCATCTCGCTTGCGGAACCGGCCTCAGCCGTTTCTGTTCGGGTCGAACACTCACCTCATGGCTTGGCCGGTTCCCCTGCGGGTTCCAGTGTCTCCGGAGCGCGGGTCCAGGCCAGAGCGCCGATCATCAAGATCACTCCGGTGATTCCGAAGGCCCAGGAGTAGCCCAACTGGTCCACCAGGAAACCGGCGAGCAGAGGACCGATGATCGAACCGAGGTCCTGTGTCATCTGGAAGGTCGAGACCACAGAACCGCCGTTGCGACCGGAACCGACGATGTCTGCGATCGCCGCCTGCTGCGCCGGGTTCATCAACCCCGTGCCCGCACCTGCGATCACGCTGAGCACCAGAAGCATCAGCGGGTTCGGTGCCAGGCCCAGCAGACCCGTGGCCAACGCGGAGATCACCAGGCCGATGATGATGGGACGTCGTCGTCCGAAACGGTCAGATCGACGCGAGAAGATCATTACCGCGGCGACGTTTCCGGCCGCGAATGTGGCAAGTGCAACGCCGGCCAGCTGGCTGGAGTCCAACACCCATCCGGATCCGACAAACGCGGTCGCGGCGAAGAGCGGGACGATCGAGTTGCGCAGGCCAAAGGTTGCCCAGCCATTGGCGAAGCCGGCGGTCAGTGCGGCACGGTAGCCACGATGCTGCCATGCTTCGGCGAGAGTGGCCTTCTCGCGATCCTCTTTACGACCCCGATCCTCCAACCGTGACTGGCGAAGCATCACGAAGACGATGGCCGCAGCCACCACGAGAGCGCCGCCATAGACGAGGAAGGGGACGCGCTGACCAAAGACCAGCAGCCCGGAACCGACCAGAGGACCAGCAACGTTGCCGATCAAGAATGCCGAAGCATAGGCACCAGAGACCCTGCCGCGAATCGTCGGCGGGGATTTCCGTGCCAGGAAGGTCATTGCCGAGACCGTGAAGAAGGTTGACCCGATACCGCCCAATGCGCGAAAGATCAGCAACAGTTCATAGGTGGGAGCAAAAGCTGTGGCAATCATCGACGCGGCGACGATCAGCAGCCCGATCACATAGACCGGGGTCTCCCCCAGCCACTGGGTCAGCTTGCCCGAGGCCGGTGCGAAGAGCAGGCGGAACAGACCGAATGCGGAGACGACTGCCGAGACAGCCATCGCGGAGACACCGAAGTCAGAGGCGTACTGCGGCAGGATCGGCGCCACAATGCCGAAACCGATGGCGATCACGAAGGCCGAGAGAATCATCACCTTGAGTTCAGGAGGGATCCCGATCTTCGTTTCACGTGTCATTGAGTCACTCCTGTTGTTCGCCACCGATAATCCTTGTTGCTCAACGCAACGAACCGGAGACTCATTCCCCACCACAGGCTCCGCTCAAGTGACACCATGAAGACAACCCACCAAGAGAGGCGTTGCAATGGAACCCACTTCTGGAAATATCGAGCAGTTCCTGAGCTCCATCACGCCGCAGCGCAGAGCCCACGACGCCCGAACCATGCTGGACCTCATGTCCAGTGTCACCGGCGATGAGCCTGCGCTGTGGGGCAGCATCATCGGGTTCGGGAGCTACCACTATTCGTATAGATCCGGCCGCCAGGGAGACGCCCCTGCGGCAGGATTCGCTGCCCGCAAGCAAGCGATCACGGTGTATATACCTGAGGGGCTCGACGCCCATTCGGAGCGCCTGGCGCGCCTAGGTCGGCACAGCACCGGAGTCGGCTGCCTCTACCTCCCGCGCCTGGATGAGTTGGACATCAGCGTGCTCCGATCCATCCTCTCCGCCTCCTATGAGACCGTTACTGCTCCAGGATTCGGCACTGCGGATCCTGGCCCTGCGAATTTCGGGCCTGGGACTAAGGCGTCCTGATCTTCTCGGCCGAGCCGTCTGCCAAACCGTCTGCCGAGCGCGCCTGGGCTGAGCCTTCTTCCCCGGCGCCCTGCTCACCGGGTGCCAGACGCTGAGAGACCACACGGGTAGACCCATCCTGGCGCATGGACACGCCGTAGAGGGCATCCGCGATCTCCATCGTGCGCTTCTGGTGGGTGATGATGATCAGCTGAGAGGACTCCCGGAGCTCTTCGAAGATCACCAGGAGCCTGGAGAGGTTGGTGTCGTCCAGCGCAGCTTCCACCTCATCCATCACGTAGAACGGGCTGGGCCGTGCCTTGAAGATTGCTACCAGCAGGGCCACGGCAGTCAGTGACCGCTCACCTCCGGAGAGCAGCGAGAGTCTCCGGATGCGCTTCCCTGGGGGTCTGGCCTGGACTTCAATGCCGGTGTTGAGCATGTCCTCCGGGTTCGTCAGTTCCAGGCGCCCCTCTCCTCCGGGGAACAGCCGACCGAATACTCGTTCAAACTGCACCTTGGTGTCCAGCCATGCCTCGGTGAAGACCTTCTCCACCGTGGCGTCCACCTCAGCGATGATGTCGAGAAGATCCTGTCGGGATTTCTTCAGATCTGCCAGTTGCTCCTGCAGGTAGGTGTGGCGTTCCTCCAGGGCTGAATGTTCTTCAAGCGCAAGCGGGTTCACTTTGCCCAGCGCCTTCAGATCTCGGCGCGCTTGAGCGAGCCGCCGTTCCTGCGCCACGCGGTCGAAGGGCTCTCCGGGAGCAGCCTCATCCTCAGGGTCGGCCACCAGCTGATCGGGTCCGTAGTGTTCGATCAGATACTCCGGAGTGAGGCTGAGTTCCTCCATCCCGCGGGCCTCGGCAGCCTCCAGGCTGAGCCGAAGCTCGGTGCGCTTGAGCTCTGCATGGTGCAGTCGCGCCGTGACAGATTCGAGCTCAGCCGATTCCAGCTTCCGCGCCTCCCGCAGGTCCCGGACCTCCTGTGTTGTGGCTTGCACGGAGACGTCTACCGCAGCACGTGCCGATCGGGACCGCTGCAGCACATCCTCCAGTGACGCCACGGCCTCTGCTGCCTCGGCATGGATTGCCTCGGCCAGCTGTGCCCGATCGCTGCGAGCCCGGGCGATCCGCTGAGCCTCCTGCCGTCGGGATTCCTCCGCAGCAGCGGTTCGGCGCAGACCGGCGGCCCGCTCGAGCATCTGTTTGGTCTGTTCCTCGGCCGCCCGCAGCTCGAGACGGGCCTCGACTTCCTCTCGGCGCGCCTCAGTGGCCTGCCCCGCCAGTCGGTCCCGCTCATCCGTGGAGGGATCTTCCTCGATGTCCTCACTCTGCGCCGCAGCAAGCCGGGCGTGAGCCTCTTCCCACTGCTGCTGCGCCTGGGCAGCCGACTCTTCTGCCTCACGAATCTCGAACTCCGAGCTCTCGATTCGCTCAGCAGCGCGTTGGAGTTCGGCATTGAGCCGCCCGAGCTGTTCCGTGGTGGCGTGGAGTTCCGCATCATTGGCATGCAGCGCCTGCAGGGTCTCTTCGACTCGAAGCTCGGCGGCGTTGACCTCGGCCTCGGCATCGGCGGCCTCCGCCGTCAGCTGCTGAGCCTGCGCCTCGACACGTTCAAGTGACTGCGTGACCTCGGTGATTTCAGCGGTGATGGCGAGATCGGAATTCTCCAGCTTGGTGCCGCCGATGCGCTCACCGCGCCGGAGCAGCAAGCCCTCCGCAGTGACTGCCGTCGAGACACCGCCTGTTTTCAACAGATCAAGTCCCTGATCCTGCTCACGGCACAGCACGACGCCCCTCAGCGCGGCCTCCGCGACTCCTGCCAGCTCCGCAGGGGCGGAGACGACGTCGCGTGCCCATACCGCACCCTCGGGAAGCACCTCCGCCGAGCGCTGGTCATCCACCGGGACCTCGGGACTTGGGTCGTTGACCTGCGCTGGGACCGGGTACACCAGATGTGCGCGCCCGGCACTCTCGGCCGCCAACCAGTCCAGGGCCCCCGCAGCAGACTCAGCGTCCTTCATCACCAGCGCGGTATCGAGGCTGCCCAGGCACGCTGCGATTGCTGTCTCCCAGCCACGGGTGACGCGGAGCCGCTGAGCGAGCGGTCCTTCGATTCCGGCGGGACGGTCACGGCTCAGCGCCGCGGCGCCATCACGGGGCGTGCGGGCTGCTGAGAGTCCGGAAAGCCGCGCCCGATACTCAGCGATCTGGGTGGTCAGCCGGTTCTTCTCCTGCACCTGGAGGTCATAGCCCGCTCGCAACGTCTCAAGGCGGCGGTGGGCGGCCTCGTAGGCGGCGTCGAGGTCCTCCTCGCCGGTCTCCACACCGACGATGCGCTGTTCGAGCTCCGCAAACTCCCCATGGGCGCGCTCCTGAGCGACGCGGGCAGTGTCGCAGAGCTCCTGCGCCCGACGACGGCGAGCTTGCGCTGCATCGATCCTGCCCTGTGCGGTGTCGACCCTGCCGCGCAGCGTGGCGAGCCCCGCTCTGCGATCGGCCGCCGCCCGCAGCTGTTCGGTGAGTCGGGTTTCCTCGGTCTTGAGAGCGTCCTCGGCGGCAGCCCGGGCGTGGGCGGTCCGCTCGAGCCGTTCCCTCGCGGCGACTACCTCGACTTCCAGTCCCGCCGCCTGATCCGCGACGCTCTGAGCCTGCTCGCGCAACTGTTCAGGGTCCCTGCCGGTATGAGTGACGGTGGCTGAGGCATGCAGACTGCGTGCCCGCTCCTTCGCCAAGGAGGCAGCCGAACGGAGCCGCTCCTGGACCTGTTCCAGCCGGTGGTGACCCGCGAGACGCTTCTCTGCATGTTCCCGCTGCTGCGCGGCACGGTGTTCCAGCTGCGTGATCTCACCGTCTTGAGCCTGAAGGCCTGACTTCAGCTGTGCGGCGCGATCTCGATCCTCGGCTTCACCGTGACTGGATTCATTGAGCGCCGTGGCGGCCTGAATGAGGTCGTCTGCGATCAATCGCGAGAGCGAATCGCGCAGATCGTATTGGATCCGCTGGGCGCGTCGTGCGACTCGTGCTTGTTTGCCGAGCGGTGCAAGCTGGCGGGAGATCTCACCAATCAGGTCTTCGAGTCGGGAGAGGTTGGTCCCCATGGATTCAAGCTTGCGCACGCTGCGTTCCCTGCGCCGCCGGTGCTTGAGCACACCGGCGGCCTCTTCGATGAACCCACGACGCTGCTCCGGCGTTGCCTGCAGAATCTGATCGAGCTGGCCCTGCCCCACGATGACGTGCATCTCGCGTCCCAGACCCGAGTCTGAGAGCAGCTCCTGAATGTCCAGGAGACGGCATTTGGCACCATTGATCGTGTAATCACTGCCCCCGGCTCGAAACATCGTCCGCGAGATCGTGACTTCTGAATAGTCGATCGGCAGGGCGCCGTCGCTGTTGTCGATCGTCAGTGACACCGACGCGCGGCCCAGCGGCTGGCGCTCCGAGGTGCCGGCGAAGATGACGTCTTCCATAGTCCCGCCACGCAGGGATTTGGCCCCCTGTTCGCCCATGACCCAGGCCAGTGCGTCCACCACATTGGACTTGCCTGAACCATTGGGCCCGACAACTGCGGTGACTCCAGGCTCAAACTCGAAGGTGGTGGCGGAGGCAAAAGACTTGAAGCCACGGACGGTGAGGGTTTTCAGGTGCACGTGGAGACGCTCACACTCGGTGAGATCCCGCGTCTGGTCCTGCACTCGGGTGGAAGTCCTCGAGTCGCGTTCCCAGTCCAAACATCTCCGCGATCGCAGCTACCGTGCGCGCCGCAGCATGACCATCCCCGTAGGGGTTCACCGCGTTGGCCATTGCGGCATAGGCGCTGGGGTTGTCGAAGAGCGCCGATACCTCTTCAACCACGCGCTCTTCACCGGTGCCGATCAGACGCACGGTCCCGGCGTCCACGGCCTCTGGGCGTTCGGTGTTCTCTCGCATCACCAGCACGGGCTTGCCCAGGGAAGGGGCTTCCTCCTGGACTCCCCCGGAATCTGTAAGCACCACGGTCGCAAGGTTCATCAGACGAGTGAATTCACCGTATGGCAGTGGCTCCGTGACGATCACATTCGAGTGGCCGGCCAACGCGGGAAGGATCGCTTCGCGGACCACGGGATTGCGGTGGGCCGGCAGCACGATCAGTTTCTCGGGGTAGCGGTCTGCCAGTCGGGCAAGCGCACGGCCGACACCTTCCATGGCCGAGCCCTGGTTCTCGCGGCGGTGCGTGGTCACCAGCAGCACTTCGCGGCCGGAGCTCGCCGCGTCCTCGAGCTGGGAGTCCGAGAATGGGACGTGCTTCTGCGCCACCTCAAGAAGTGCGTCGATCACGGTGTTGCCGGTGACGACGATGTCCTCAGCGGGAAGCGACTCGCGCAGCAGATTGTCCCGAGACTGAGACGTCGGAGCCAGATGCAGCGCAGTGATCTGGCTGGTCATCTTGCGGTTCGCCTCTTCGGGAAAAGGCGAATAGAGGTTGAACGAGCGCAGCCCGGCCTCGGCGTGGATGACGGGGATTCCGGAGTAGAAGGCCGCCATGGCACCCGCCGTCGTGGTGGTGGTGTCACCCTGAACGACCACGGCATCCGGCTTGTTCTGCGCGAAGAGCGCGTCAAGACCGGTGACGGTTCGGGTCAGGACGCCATTGAGCGTCTGCCGCGGCTGGATGATGTTGAGGTCGTGGTCCGGGACGATGCCGAAGAGCTCGTTCACCTGGTCCAGCATCTCGCGGTGCTGACCCGTTACGGTGACCTCGCACTCAAACAGCTCACTGGCCTGGAGAGCCTTGACGATGGGCGCCATCTTGATGGCTTCGGGCCGGGTCCCATAGATGGGCATGATTCGCTTCATTCGACCATCCTATCGACCCGTGCTATTCAGTCGATGGGACCAACCGATCCGCGCGCCACCCGAGCCGATGCAGAGGCTCATGAAGCATTACCCTGCTCCGTGTTTCTCCTGGCAATCCGGGGACTCACGGCATGTAATTGTTATACTCACCCGGACGCAACAGCGAACCGGACCAGGACATTTCCGAGCCATCTACCGGTGCGCGCCGCCACCAAGTACCGAAAGGGCTCCCCTATGAGCAAATTTTCACGGATATTCAGGCGGAGTGCACCTCCCATTCAGGAGACGAACGATCCAGTCGAGTCCAAGGAGCAGGCCCAGGTCTCAAGCCAGGACGGGAATGCGATTGGTAACCGGAGGACACTTTTCATCGGGCACACGCGGTTCAGCGTCCACCAGCACGGGTCCGGTTACTTCAACGCCACTCGCGGCGCCGACCTGGGCGCAGGGTTCAGTGAAGAGGAATACACCAAATGGCTGTATTCGGAGACCAGACTCGCTCCCCGCACGGAGATTTTTACGACCCTAAGCCTTCCGCAGCTTGCGCTTGCGGCCCGGGACCACGACGTTCTCCACTACGTGTCCTACTCCCCCTCGCTCCCGAAGCATCATCAGGATCAGCTCAAAGCCGCCGCGGAGAAGTACAACTTTCTCCGGCTGAATGAGACCCAGAAACCTGTGAACTCTACACCCTCGCGGGCCCTGGTGAATCAGGCCCTTGAAGAACGCGACCACGGAACGAAACCTTTCGGGGTCTACCGGCTAGACGATGATGACCTGCTCTCCGTCAAGTACTTCGACCAGATGGCCCCCTATGTGACCCCCCGACACGTGGGATGGTGGGTATCCCTGGGAACCGGCTTCTCCGCGATACGCATGAACGGCAGGTACGCGTATACACGCGAGCTCTATTATCCAAAGAGTGCTTTCGGGCCCATGGCGATCGCGGCTAGAGCCGAAGACGGTGAGATCGCTAATCTGAGTGCTCCAAAGCACACCGTGATGGACAAGTTCAATCCGACGATCCTCGACTCACGAGCGCCCGCGTATTTCCATATCCGCCACGAGAGCCAAGACAGCACCGTCAAAGGCACCGTCTCACCGTTCTACCCCGAAGCGATGAGTCGTATTCTGGGTGAGGGCCCCGCAGATCTAGATCACGTTGCCGAACTGTTCCCGGTCCTCGCCGGACAGGCCACAACAGAACCCGGCCCCGCCGGGACCGGCGTGAGGTTGTCGAACTCCCCCCTGGCACTCAGCCGCAACGCGGTCACCTACGATTGGTCCGACGAAGGTCCTCTCACGCTCTTGCTGAGCCCTTCCGCAGGCAACCGACTGCAGACCAACCAGGTTCAAGTTCGATTGACGGTGACGGGGAAGGATGGGTCGCCGGCAGACCCTGCCCGGGAAACAACGAAGTTCTTCTCCCAGGGACGCTTCCGTTACTCGGAGCGTGATAATACCTATTGGACCTACATGCCGCACAAAACGTCAGGCTTCGGCCACGTCCTGACCATTGAGCCGCCGAGGGATACCAAAGTCACCGGCATAGCCCTCATTACGAGCAAGCAGGAAACCATTGACATCGATGAGGTCGTCGCCTATCCCCTGCCCCCGAGGAAGTCTTGACAGCCGCAGACGTTCCTCCACGGCCAGGATCAGGAACCACCCAGCTGAGCTCTCACGTTGCCAAGTTTCTTCGTCTTCACGCGAGGGCCCAACCTGCAAATTTTGGCAGTCGGAGGGCTGACGCCCCATCAGCTCTTATGAGTGCCGCCGCTCGCCGCAACAAGTTTCGTCTGACCAAAGTGCACAATAACTACTATGTGGTCACTGGAGGACGCCGAGTCATTGGGGGATTCGCTGTCCATCAGACAAGTCTCTCCAGCTCTGACGCATTGCGGGCATCGATCTCCTCACCGCTTGCCAAGCAGTACCTCCAACTAGAAGGTATTCCCGTGCCGTCGGGCCGGCAGTTTCACCTTGAGGACTTCAAAGAAGCGCGGAACCACTTCGAAGGTATGTCTATACCAGCAGTGGTAAAACCCGCTTCGTCTACCCATGGAGTTGGTGTCACTACGAACATTGACTCCGTCGCCGAATTTGAATCAGCGTGGAGCGTCGCCTCCTTGGCGCGAAGCCCAGAACCGGATTCTGACCAGCGTCTAATGGTTGAAGAATATGTATCTGGTTTGGATGTTCGCGCGTTCGTCGTCGGAGAAGTCGTCGTGGCAGCAGTGGCACGGGTTCCCCTATTCTTTATCGGGGATGGGATGAGGAAGATCGGTGAAAGAATCGCAGAGACATCAGCCCATCGGACGGCTCATCCACTCCTTGGAAAGTTTGACTATGATGCAACGGCATTCATCGCGACCTCGGGCTACGACGCCGACGAACTAAGCACAATAGATGGGGTCTACCCCCTAGCGTCGAAGGTCAATATGCGGTCTGGCGGTGTGACGGTAGATGTCACGGATCAGCTCGGCGCAGAGGTGCAGGAGTTGGCTGTTGCTGCAGCATGGTCTATACCAGGCTGCAAAGCGGCCGGAGTCGACCTCCTCGTGGAGGATCTGGACTCCACAAATGGCGCTGTGGTTCTGGACGTCGACGTCCGGGCTGGAATCTCGGCGCATCATTACCCATGGATTGGTCACCGTCAGCAGGTGGCTGATGCGCTCGTCAAGAAGATGCACGAGAACTCACGAGGGTGATGGAGTGAAGAAGACTTTCGTTTCCTTGATCCGTCGACTCATCCGAAGCAAGCCTGAGTCAGCGTCGCTGTGGCACCAGTACATCAAATCTCCCAACACTCACCCGCAGATTCCCAACGTCTCGTACGCGGGCTACCGCCGTGGGGAACACACAATTCCGGATGTGCCTGGACCACTGTTTGATGTCCGGAGCTACGGTGCAGTTGGAGACGGTCAGACAGACGACACGGCGGCTTTCACTCAGGCCATTGGGGAAGCTGGGAGGCACGGGGGTGGAGTCGTCTATGCGCCGCCCGGTAATTACTCTATTTCCAAGGTTCTCTGGGTTCACCACTCCGGCGTCGTCATTCGTGGTGCGGGGCAGCAGATGACCACCCTCAGCTTCCGCAACCCACTTGAGACGGCGTATCGCATGCCATCCAGCGGAGAATGGTCTTGGACGGGGGGGCTTGTATGGTTCATCCCTCAACCACTATTAGAGCAACTAGAGAAATCTGGGTGGGGATGGGGTAAGAACGAGGGCTGGTTCGACAATGAATTGCTCTCACCCGTTATCGCGCACGTTCCCCGCGGGGCCACGACCGTTCGAGTCGCGGACACCCACAGGCTTAGAGCCGGCGACCACGTCCTACTGGTCATGGATAACCCTCGCGACAGCTCCCTCCTGAAACACATGAGCGGCGATCTCCCCGAGGACAGCTACGAATGGGGGACAGGGGATTCTTCGCTCCATAAGCAGCCCAATTACAGGAGTTTTAGATACCCGGTTCAGATCAAGTCTGTTCGTCGCAGATCCGTGGTGTTGGAACAACCAACCCGCCTGGACCTCCGCGAACAGTGGAATCCTCGTTTCGAGACGCTCGGGATGCATGTCGCGGAGTCGGGCATCGAAGACCTGAGCATCGACATGGCTCTGGTGGAACCCCGTCCGCATAACCGGGATCACGGGTTCAACGGACCCCACTTCCAAGCGGCATTGAACTGTTGGGCGCGTAACATCACTGTCCGAAATAGTGATAACGGATTCGGCATGACGTCTTCGAAAGGCATCACACTGAGTGAAGTCAATGTCGAGGGGCGCGCCCGACACCACCCGTTCATCTGCCGAGAGCAGTCACATGACAATCTCATCCAACAGTTCACGATTGCAGCGGCCACAACGCAGCTCCCCTCCGACTCCCTGACGCATGGATTGAACATCGAGGGGTACTCCTCCGGAAACGTCTGGTCCAAGGGACAGATGGAAGGGACGTTCGACTCTCACCGTCGCTTCCCCTTCGAGAACGTCAGAACTGAAATCACCCTCAGGAATAAGGGGGTCGTAGGTGGGGCTAAGAACGCGGGACCACACTGGGGCGCCCGCTTTTGCCATTGGAACATCAAGGTCCTCAATGGTCGGTCCTATGCGGTCCGGCTCGAAGAGCACGCGCCCTACAGCGCAATGGTGGGGATTCAAGGGACGACGAAACCTTCTCAGCAGAAGCCCGAGTTCTCTGGCGAACTGCATACCGTGACGGAATCCCTGGACGCCCAGCCTGACCCCATCAACCTTTATGAGGCGCAGTTACATCACCGTCTCAACGGTTGAGCTGCATTCAGACAACAGGAAGATCCCATGAGAAAACTCTTCATTGGTCATACCCGCTTCAGCGTCCACCAGTACAATTCGGGCAGCTTCAAAGCTACACGGAAGGGAGATGGACGGCGGTTCTCAGAAGAGGAATACACGGAGTGGTTGTATGACGATGAGCGTCTTGGCCCAAGAGCCGAGATTTTCGTTGAAGAGAGCCTTCCGCAGCTGGCAGCTTCGGCGGAGGATGCGAATCTGGTCCATATAGTCCATTACTCAGCCTCACTACCGCAGAAATACCAAGACATCCTCCGCGGAGCGGCAGAAGAATTTCCGTTCTTGCACTTGAATGAGGCCCCCGGGATAGTTGCACCGAGTGCCCCCAACAAGAAGGTTCTCAACAGCGTTCTTCGGAACCGCCTGCCCAAAGATGGAGTTTTCGGAATATACAGGCTCGACGACGACGATGTTCTTCCGATCAACTTTTTCGAGCGTATGAGTCCCTACATCGTGGATGAGCACGTCGGTTGGCGCGTCTCGTTCCCGGAATCTCTCACCGCGATAAGGACTCGGTCGGAGTACATCCTTCCTTGGCGGCGATATTTTCCAAAGGCCGCTGCAGGCCTCGTTTCTATTCATCAGAAAACCTCAGATGGAGCGATTTTAGGACTTCAGACGCGCGCACCCGCTAAGGGCCACATGAAACTTGATACGGCATATCCCACAGTTCTAGATTCTCGAGAACCTGGATTCTTCCAAGCGCGGCACAAAAGCCAGGACAGCATCCTCGGTGACGGCGCGTCTCCGTTTTTCGGGTCGATGATACCGACAGCTATAGAGAAGGAATCTGTGCCGACAGAATTATTCGAGGAGTACTTTCCATACGTCAGCAGGAGAATTCGACGTAATATCGCCGAGGCTTCCACGGAACTCGAACTTGAAACGGTTCAGTCACGACTATCCGATACTTCTGTCGCGATCGCTATAAATTCTTGTTCCTCGCAGTTACTTCTTGCCGAGTTGGGCGACATCAATGGTGTCCCCCCCAGAGTTGAAGTCGAAGTACAGATCGACAGGGACCCGAGTGTTTCCGACGTGCAACTGGAGAAGTATCTCCGTGCGGCTGGCCTCAATAGAAAGAGCAACGACGCTTACGCTGGCTCGCTCTCCTTCAGCCCCAATGACGTCTACGGGCTGTTCGTATTGGAAACACCCCCCGGGTGTTCCGTGTCGATCCTCACGCTGACAGCCGATGACCGGCTCTCGTTGAACTCTATTCGCACCTATCCCCTGGACTAACCTGTCCATCCCCCATCGAAGGCTTTCTCTGAACATGTCACCTCTGCCCGCACTAACCGATCTCTATGAGGCATCCAGGACAGCTACCTGGGAGGGTGGTCGTCGTGTAGATGTCCACCTGGATATAGAACGATCGGTTCTCGATTGGACGACGCCGACGACGCATGGACTCATCGTTCTGGAACTAATGGACACTCAAAACCCAAGCACCCTGACCGTTCGGGGTGATTCCGAGAACCTGCGAAGAGTCCTGAGAAACGTCCTGATCATGGACGGGGTCCTCCGCTCTTGCCCGCAGGAACATCACGAGCTTGGTCAGTTCAGACTCTCCTCTTCGAGCACGGCTGCAACTCTCGCGATCGTCCGAGAATGGATAGACCGTATTGTCGAAGGCGTCACGATTGTCGAAGCCATAGAACAAGGACGAGCAGACACTTCCACGCACGTTCTCCGCGGCTTCTGGTGGGATCGTAAGGCGAATTTCGGTGATGCTGTGGGGCCCTGGCTAGCGGCAAAGCTTACCCAGAAACCGGTTGTAAATGTCCGAGCGACTAAGGACAACCCAGTCCCGCGAGAGGGCCGCGCCATCGCTCTCGTAGGTTCGATCATCCACATGATCAATCGTCCAGATGTCGACATATGGGGGGCAGGTCTGATGCGCCCGCTGTCCGAGAAATCCCTTCTCCGGAATTTGACTGGAGTACGCGTCCACGCTGTGAGGGGCCACCTCACCCGACATGAGCTTCGAACAAAATTGGACTGGGATGTCCCGGAAGTACTGGGGGATCCCGCACTTCTCCTATCTCGTCATTACACCGCGAATCTCGAGCCAGCTGGAAGTTCGAAAATCGCATTCGTACCGCATATGTCACACCGGCCGAGCTTCAAGAACATTAACAATGATGTCTTGGATGTCGTCGATGTACGCGAGGACTTGAGAATAGTCGTAGACAAGATAGCTAGTGCCAAAGCTTGCGTCTCAACCTCACTGCATGGTCTTATCGTGGCTCAGAGCTACGGAGTTCCGTGGGTATGGCTTAATATCACCGATGCCGAGCTCGGCGGTGGTGACTTCAAATTCAACGACTTTTTCTCGACCCTCGAGGGGGAGGTACCGGCGTCCATGAAAGTTTCTCGGAACGACTTGGCGGAACTGGATATTCTCGAAGTCGCGCGTCAGGCCAGGCTGCCGGACCTGGCCATTGATCTCACTCGGCTCGAGGAAGCCTTTCCTGGTATCTCGCCGGGCACCCCGATTAAACCGCCCAAATCCTCCATCCTGCGCAAGATCAAGGCCTACTTCCCTCGGGGATGAAGTCCTCGGACTACGTGCTGCGTGAGTGCGAGTTCGCGCCGCAAGATTCCAATAGTTCGCGGTACCTCTCTGTGCCTCTAGCAGCCGAAAGGAAGTCCAACCCTCGCTTGACCTGGGCGTTGTAGTTCTCCTCCACAAGCATGGACTCGAGGGTCTCCTTGAAGGAGTCTGGGGCGGCATAGATGAGAGCGTCTCCGTACTCAGCTTCCAACGAGGGCGAGGCGATGCACACAACCCCCTCCTTCAGAGCCTCGATAACGCTCGGCTCAATAGACTTATCCCAAGTCTCAGATGGGTAGACAGCCAGAAAATCAAGTCCCCTGACGTACTCCTGGAAACTACTCGAAGAGAAGCCTTCAATGGACCAGTTATCAGGAATCTCATCCTGGTGCACTATTCCATGTCGCTGAAGAGCGGAAGCGTTGGCGCGGATATGGATCGAAGTCGAACCGTCCGTTGGGAAAACCGACTCGCGCTCTTGCGGTGTCACCAGCCAGTTCAGCTCTTCTTCGTCCCACGGTCGGCCGACTATCGGAACTGCGTCGAAGTCACGCGTCCGGACGGGGAGCTGCTCCGAAACCTCAGCAATACCGACCCAGAGATGCTCCAACAGGGAACTCGAAGGAATCACCTTGGCGAGCTGTTTCCGCATGAGGGCGCTCTGCGGAGCCCAATATGGGCGGACCCCGAAGGTCTGAAAGCAGTTCTCGGAGACGTCGTGGACGTCGTAACCGTTGTAGATCTCGCTCAGTACCGAAGGTACATCGTTCGCAACGGCTACCACGTTGTTGGCCGTGATAGCCGAAGGCTCGCTCGGTAGAAGCTGCATCACTGCAGGCCAGTGGATGACAAGGAGATCGGTGGTTACTTTGCGTTGAAGGTGAAGACGATCAACTCGTCCGTCAAGGAAGAGACGCCGCAGTTCAGGGACCATTCGGCGCCGAGCTGCTCCGGGGACGAGGCCATTCTGGAGTGGGATGATCCCCACCTTGAACCCTTGAGACAATGACGCCTCGATCTCCTGCATGAGACTCAGTGAGTTCCCGCCCCACAGTCCAAACTCTGACGCGTAGATCACGTCGTAATGCGGAACCTGTGTTTTATCCCGCTCGGACAAGAATGACGGAGGCCCGATCCATTCGCGTTCCGCATTGTCTTTCGGAAGATAGGACGGTGACCCCGACTTAACCCCCTGATGCCAAGCCGTATAAGCATCTTGATAGATTTCACGGTCGGGATGCCTATAGCCAAGTCCGAAATCGGTGCTGGTCAGGTTCCCGTCCCCTAAAAGGGAGAAAGCCAGGGGAATCAGTTCTTTCGCGACTAGCTTCTCCCCATAGGCGATCTCATACCGGGTGCGGTACTCACCATCCGCGGACTTCCGGACCGAGTCCCAGTACCCGAGAGTCGTCTTGATCTCTTCTCTGCGATACATGATGGACGCGAAACTCGGGTGGACAACGCGGTCTGGACCCCATCGGACCAGGAATTTGAGATCCTCGTCGACTCTGACCCAGTTGACGATGTTCGCGTTCTTCTCGGGCGAGGACATCAACTCACGAGCCTGCCGCTCAATCTTCTGCGGGTGGTGCCAGTCGTCTTTGTCGGCGACCGTGACGAACTCGCCCACAGCGGCTTCGAAGGCGTCGTTGCGCACTGCATATGCGCCGCGATTCGTCTCACAGAACGTCAGTTTGATGCGAGAATCTCGCTCCGCCCAGTCTCGCAGCTGCGCCCGGTAAGGAGTTGGCCGACCATCGCTGTACTGGGAAGGCGACGCGTCGTCGAACACTAGGATCTCGATATTAGTCCAGCTCTGGTTTATCAGGGACTGGAGAGCAACATCTGTGGCCGCGTCGGGCTCGTAGATAGGCATAATGATGGAAACCATGGGCAGATCTTCCTCTTTCAAGGGATCCACGGAGGTAGAGATGTTGTAAAAGGACGGCAGCTCGCCTACTGGGAACTCCAGAGGCGCCAGTCCGCTTTCTGCAAACCTGTCGTTTAGGCGCGTCACCCACTCGTCTCGCTTGTACTTGATACCCGTAACATTTGGGTTCACTGCGTTGAGCTGCAAGAACTTTTGGGAGTCAGCGCGCCAATCGGTTTCTTCCGTGTAGTCCAGTACAGCTGTTGCGCGAGCATACTGCCCGTCCCAGGTGAGCAGGTCCGAGTAAAGTGATCGATCCACGCCGTCGAATGACTCCTCTAGCCCATATAGGTCAGCAGCGAGCTCGTAAAAGGTCAAGCTGTCTCTCAAGTCCCATTCACTCGACCGCTGGCTGTAAAGCACTCGTCCTAGCGCGAAGAAACCTGGACGCCAGAGGACGCGCTTGAGAGGGATCAATTCCTCCTGTGTTGTGGCGTGTAAGCGAGTCTGGTCCGCAACACTCACTAGATCTCGGTAACGCCACTTGCCTCGACTGGCGCAGAGTGCCAGTACGTCCCTCGCTCCCCTTGAACGCGTCTCCCGCGCGAGCATGATGAACCAATTCAACCGACCCGGCCGCGATCGGAGCAGCTTCGCCCACTGCGCTAAGACGTCATCGGCTACGAGTTCCGGAATGGGCTGTTCCACGGGCTGGATGGGTGCAGGTGCTGGCTCCACCTTGGCTGCAACCACTCTGTCCAATCGGGCACTCATTCGGCGGGTCAACTGACTGAAACCAAACATCTGGACACCCAAGAGAACCGCCGAAGCAACCATCAGACCGAGCACCGCTCCCGGCCACCAATTCAGAGTGGCACTGACGACGGCTCCCGCTGCTGCGAAGCCGAACAGTCCCAGCGCGGCAACCTGCATCTTCGTCAAACTCGGGGTGCTGCGTGGAAATTTTAAGCCAAGACTCACGATGGGCAGATCCTTAATGTCAGATGCTCAATTCTGGAACGAAACCGCCCGCAGCCGGGGGCGATATTAAACGGCGCCGTCGCACACACTCCAGTATCCTAGGACACTATGCCTTCCGTCCCTTCGCATGAAGATGCACGCGTGTCTTCACCCGAAGTCGACCGACACCGTGAAGTAGGGAATCTTCCTGAGCGTGCGTTCCGTCCGGAACTTGTAGGCCTCAGGGGTCTGGCGATTGCCGGCGTCGTGCTCTTTCACGTCTTCGGCGCAGGTCGCGTGTCGGGAGGGATCGACATCTTCCTGGCGATCTCCGGCTTCCTCTTCACCTCAATGCTGCTTCGGGAAGCCGGCTCCACCGGCAGGATCGACTTCCTGCGCTACCTGGGTCGGCTCGCCCGAAGAATCCTGGCACCCGCAGCACTGGTGATTCTCACGACGACGGTCCTCGGTCTGTTGCTGATGCCGCTCACTCGACACGCTCAATTGGTCACCGAGGCCCGCGCCTCACTGCTGTACTTCGAGAATTTTGAGCTGATCCGCTCGCAGCTCTCCTACGAAGCGGCCGGTGCTGAGACGAGCCCGTTCCAACACTTCTGGTCGCTCTCGGTGCAGGGGCAGTTCTACCTCATCTGGCCCGCTGTCGCTCTTCTGGCAGTGTGGATCGCACGCCGCACACGCTTCTCCCCCACGGCTGCTATGGCCGGGCTCATCGCACTGTTGATGGTCGCCTCTTTCGGTACCGCGCTCTTTACCCAGCAGCACAGCCAGGCGGAGGCGTACCTGCTGACCCAGACCCGTCTATGGGAACTGGGTTTCGGAGGTCTGCTCGCACTCCTCGGGGCCCGGCTGCTGCTTCCGGCGCAGCTGCGGGCACCCGCGGGTTGGCTCGGACTGAGCCTCATCATCAGCTGCGGCTTCCTCCTCGATGGGGCCCAGCTATTCCCCGGCCCATGGGCGCTGTGGCCCCTTGCGGGCCTGGCTCTCGTCATGGTCTCTGCCAATACCGCCGACCTCGGAGACAAGCCTCACCTGACAGCTGATCGATTTCTTTCCACGACGCCCCTCACCCGTCTGGGTGAGATTGCCTATGGTCTCTACCTCTGGCACTGGCCGCTGCTGATCTTCACCCTCGAGTTCCGCGGTGAGGCAAGTCTGCGAGTAGCGGATGCCTTCGTGGTGCTTGCAGCCTCACTGCTTCTGGGCTGGCTGACGAACAGGTTCCTGGAACAACCCCTGGCGAGAGTCACCGCCACCGGAGACTCAGCCAAAACCCGGTCAACGGGTCGCCTGATCCTGGCCCTCGCCGCGAGCACGCTGGTCATGGGCGGGGTCTCTGCGAGTGCCTATACCCACCTCAACACAGCTCCCGAGGAAGATGGCCTCGCTACGGCTGGCGTGGACCGCTTGCTCTACCCAGGAGCAGAGATCATCAGTGCAGATATCTCCCTGAAGGATGCGGAGTTTCATCCCGAGCTCTACGGCATCTCACGTCTGGTCCCGGAGTACGCCCGCACCGATTGCCACCAGCCCACCGGTGACGACCCAGGAACCGGAGAAGTACTGGTCTGCGAAGATCTGACCGAACCGGAAGACCCCGCCAAAACGATCATGTTGGCCGGGGGTTCTCACGCGGGCCACTGGCACAATGCATGGATCATGCTGGCTGAGGAGCACAACTGGGAGGTGCTCGTCTCCATCAAGGGCGGGTGCGTCTTCAGAGCAAATGACCCAGATGAGCCTTCCAGCTGCGACCAGTGGAACGACGAATTCGTGGAGATGCTGGCAGAGCGCGAACCAGACCTGGTGGTCACTCCTGGGACTGCTATACCCCAGGGTGACGGCACGGAATCAATTCACGAGGGCGCGCCAGAACGCTGGTCAGAGATCACGGACACAGGTTCTCACCTGCTGCTCATGCGCGGGACGCCAAGGCAGGAGGACAATGTTCCCGACTGCTTGGCAGAGGGTGGTGACGCGGTGAGCTGTGCACCAGAGTTCGGAAAGTTCGCAGAGGTGAGCCCGCTGAGCGAAGTCGCGCTCCCGGAGAATACCTCTACTGTGGACTTCACCGAGTACTTCTGCCCGCAGCAGCAGTGCCTCGCAGTCATCGGCAACGTTGTGGTCTACCGCGACAGCCATCACTTGACCAACGAGTATGTTGAGACCATGGTCCCGGAGCTGGAGCGGGAGTTGGAAGAATCGGTCCCCCAGCTCTTCACATCCCAGGTAGGTTGAGCAGTTGGCACTGAGGTCCGCTGATACACTGGCAGGCGCTCAGCCGGTCCTGAGTCTCGACGCCGCGCAGCCGCGGCAGGAGACGGAATCATGTGGAGCGCGAGACGGCATATCCGCCGAATCGAGGTATCAGGAAGGAATATGGCCATGGCCGCACCGACTATAGAGCGTGCCGAGGAGTCCGACGAGTCGTTCGAGGCTCGAAAAGTCGCCCAGCTAGATGGCACGAACCTCATCCGCGTCGGCGCACGTCCCGGATTGTTCCGCTATATCCGCGAGATCTGGTCCTTCCGCCACTTCCTCTACTACGACTCGCATTCGCGCGTCTCCTCAGCCAACAGTTACGACTCGCTCGGCCGCGTGTGGATGATCCTCAATCCGATCCTCTTCGGTACCGCGTACTTCTTCGTCTTTGGTGTTCTGCTTCAGACCGGTCGAGGTATCGACAACTTCATCGGCTACCTGATCATCGGCGTCTTCACCTTCCGCTTCTTCACAGCAGCGGTCTCCGGGGGAGCCAACGCGATTGCCGGAAACCAACGAGTGGTCCAGGCCTTCAATTTTCCCAGGGCCTGTCTTGTCATCTCAAGCACCCTGCGGGAGCTGTTTTCCAGCATCCCGATGTTCTTCGTGATGGCTCTGCTCGTGCTGACCATCGGAGATACTCCCCTCGAAGGAGCCGAAGCACCACCGATCTCCGTCACCTGGCACTGGCTGCTGTTCTTCCCCTGCATCGCTTTGGCGCTCATGGTGATGCTCGGATGGTCCCTGGCGCTTGCCCGAGCAGTGAACGCGCATAATGACGTCAAGCACCTGATCAGCTTCAGCACGCGCATCCTGTTCTACACCTCTGCTGTCTTCTTCTCCCCAGACCGCTGGGCCAATATCGGCGCCGACTGGTTGGTGACGGTGATGCACCTGAACCCGCTGTTCTGTGTCCTCGATATCATTCGCCAGGCCTGGCTCTATGACAGCTTTGCTGATCCTGCGCGCTGGATAGTCTTGGGTTCCTGGGCCGTCGGCTCGATACTTATTGGTTTCCTGATCTTCTGGCATGGTGAAGAGAACTACGGGAAGGAACGATGAGCACTTCAACTCCGTATGTGCCTCGCCGGGTGAGGCACTCAGATGCCGACCTGATCGCTCAGGACCTCGCCATCGAATTCGATGACTCTGGCTTCTCTGAAGACACCAGCTGGGATGAACATCCCCTGACGCAGCAGACCCCCGTCATCCAGACCGTGGACCCGAAGAACGTGTGCCTCGTCGTCGACGACGCCTCAATGACCTACCGGGTACGTTCCTCCAGTGACTATAAGAACTCCGAGAGCAAGATCTCGCGGGGCATCAAGAAGGTCACGGGATCAGGCTGGGCAGAGGTACCTGCGCTCTCCAACCTCAGCTTCATCGTCAATCGCGGCGAATCGGTGGGCGTGATCGGAACCAACGGCTCGGGCAAGTCGACACTCATGAAGCTGCTCACCGGCAAGGTTCGCCCGACCAGCGGCGAGGTCTACGCCACCTCCACCCCTGTGATGCTCGGCGTCAACGCCGCCCTGGTCAAGGAGATCTCAGGAAAAGAGAATATTCGTCTGGGCTGCCTCGCGATGGGCCTCTCCCCTGAGCAGGCAGACGCGAAGTATGAACAGATCGTGGAGATCTCCGGTCTCTCGAACTCTCTGGACATGCCCCTGAAGACCTACTCCTCCGGCATGGCGTCGCGGCTTCAGTTCGCCATCGCGACCTCGGTGGACCCCGATATCCTGCTCATCGATGAGGCTTTGAACACCGGTGACGCGCAGTTCCGTGCGCGCACCAAGAAGCGCCTCGACGAGGTTCGTGCCCGCGCCGGTTGCGTGTTCCTCGTCTCTCACTCCCTGGGCACGATCAAGCAGATGTGCACCCGCGTCATCTGGATTGAACAGGGTGAGATGCTTGCCGACGGCGATCCGCAGTGGGTCTGCCAGCAGTACGAGGAATACACGGCACATAAGTCCAATGACCGGATGCGCTCGGCCAAAGTGGTCTATGAACGCACACGCCTCCAGCTGAACCCAGTCCAGGTCGACTTCACCAACGATTCGCGCCCCAGTAAGGCCTGATCACGAACCGGTCTGTGTGAGCACAGATGAGAGGAGCCCGGGGTGATTACCCCGGGCTCCTCTCATCTGCGGCTAATCTAGGCAGGGCACCTTGGCCGCTGCGTCACTCTGGCGCTCTAGCCGAACCAGATGCCGATCTCGCGTTCTGCTGACTCAACCGAGTCCGAGCCGTGCACGAGGTTCTTCTGCACCTTCTCGCCCCAGTCGCGGCCGAGGTCGCCACGGATGGTTCCTGGCGCCGCCGTCGTCGGCTCTGTGCTGCCGGCCAGGGAACGGAAGCCTTCGATGACGCGCTCTCCCTCCAGCACCGCTGCCACAACAGGGCCCGAGAGCATGAAGTCCACCAGGGGCTGGTAGAACGGCTTGCCCTCATGCTCGGCGTAGTGCTGCGCGAGCTGTTCGGTGGTGGCGTTGCGCTGCTGCAGGGACGTGATGCGGTAGCCCTTCGCTTCTACGCGGCGCAGGATCTCACCGGTGAGGCCACGCTCGACACCATCAGGCTTGACCAGGATCAGGGTACGTTCAGTCATCTTTCTTCTCCTCACTAGGGGCGTTTTGCGCCAAGGCTTCTTCTGCCAAGAATCTTTCCATCTTTTCGTCATCCAGCTGATCGCCCTTGCTCACCGCGTACCACCAGCAGGCCATGAAGGCCAGGCCGGGGATGATGGCGAGCGGCACGATGAGCCCTTCGCTCGTCAGCAGCGCCACGGCGACGAATCCGAAGGTCATGACAAACTGCAGCACCCAACCCAGGATGAATCCACCGGGGCGCTGAAGCACTGCGCAGGTCAGGATCATGATCACTCCGAGCAGCACCGAACCACCGAGCAGCCACCAGGCGAACCATTCGTTCTGGTTCAGGCCCCAGGCGGCAAGGCTGAAGAAGAACATCAGCACGCCTTCTAAGCACAGCACCGTAGAGGCGAAGAGTGTCTTCACCGACCGCGGCGCCTGGACTTGCCCCGGCCGCCATTCACGCTGTGCTCGGGTCTGCTTGGGCATTCTGTGCTCCTGCCTCGATCCTGCTGATTTCCTCGTCTGGGTCATGCGGGCGTGGGGGCGCCGAGCAAGGTGCGGGCTTCGCCTACTACGGTAATCGAACCGGTGATGAGCACTCCCCCGACCAGACCCGGATCGGCCTCGTCGGCACGGCCCACGGCCCAGTCGATCGCGTCGTCGAGACGCTCGGTCACGTAGATGTCTTCCTCGGCATAGCCCACATCGAGCGCCAGCGCACCCAGCTGACCGGCTGGGATGGCCCGGGGCGAGGTGGACTGGGTGAAGCAGATGTCATCCACCAGCCCCTCGTACTCCTTGAACAGCCCGTTGAGCATTGCACGGGCGTCCTTGTCCTCCAGGATGCCGACGACGAGGACCAGCCGGGAGAGCCCGAAGCTCTCCTTGAGCGCCTCCGCGCTGGCTTCGATCCCAGCCGGGTTGTGCGCGGCGTCGACGATGATGCTCGGTCCCGTCCGCAGCACTTCCAAGCGGCCGGGGGCGGTGATGTTCTCCGCAGCCAGACGCAGGTTCTCGATGTTCAGCTCCTGGGTTCCCCCGCCGATGAACGCCTCCAGGGCGGCGATGGCCACCGCGAAGTTCTGTGCCTGGTGGGCACCGTGGAGCGGAAGCAGGATCTCTGGGTAGCGGCCGGCGAGTCCTGAGATCGTGACCTGCTGACCGCCTACACCAGGGACGCGGGACTCCACGCCGAACTCCACACCTTCGAAGCGATACGGCACGTCCTTTGCCCGCGCTTCGGCCAGCAGCACGTCGGCGGCTGCGGGCACCTGGGCCGCGGAGATCAGAAAGCCCTCTGCCTTGATGATGCCGGCCTTCTCCAGCGCGATATCGCGCTCGTCATAGCCGAGCAGCTCGGTGTGGTCCAGGCTGATCGGAGTGATCACGCTGACCGATCCATCGGCCACGTTGGTGGCGTCGGTGATTCCGCCGAGTCCCACTTCGAGCACCATGACATCCACCGGAGCATCTGCGAAGATCGCGAAAGCCAGGATGGTGACGCACTCGAAATAGGTCAGCGGTACTTCCCCGCGCTCGGCAAGTGACTGATCCACCAGATTGATGAAGGGGCGCACCTCGTCCCAGATCCGGACGAAGGTTCTATCCTCTACAGGTTCCCCGTCGAGGCAGATGCGTTCGGTCACCGAGGCCAGGTGCGGGGAGGTGTAGCGGCCCACGCGTAGATCGTGGGCCAGCAGTCCAGCCTCGATCATCCGTGCTGTGGAGGTCTTCCCGTTGGTGCCGGTGATGTGGATGACCGGAGCAGACTTATTGGGCTCACCGAGTAAGTCCATGGCTTCGAACATGGGCTGCATCCGCGGTTCCATCTTGTTCTCGGGCGCACGGGAGAGCAGCTCGGCGTAGACGCTCGCCACTGAGAACTGATCGGGTTCTTCTGCCACTACCGGACTCCTTCGACAACAGATACATGGATCTTCGGTTCAGCTGAAGTCTCGCAGGGAACAGGGTGCAGATCCACCGTCAGCGTCTCTTCACAGACCAGCTGCCGGTGCGCCTCAAGGGCCGCCACCACTGTCGGGGAGGCGGTGACCGTGGTCTCGATGCGGTCCGAGACCTGCAGGTCGGCATCCTTACGGGCCTGCTGGATGCTGCGGATCAGATCCCGCGCGGTGCCTTCGGCGATGAGCTCTTCGCTCAGCGCGGTGTCCAGCACCAGGAATCCGCCAGCGCCGTCCAGGACGGTGACTGCCTTCTCTCCGAGCTGTTCGGACACTGTGGTGGAGAGCGTGTACTCCCCTTCGAACAGCTCAAGCCCACCGGCAGTGACCACTCCGGCCTCCACAGACCAGTCCCCGGACTTGGCGCCCTTGATGGCCTGCTGCACCTGTTTTCCGAGCCGAGGGCCGACGGCGCGGGCATTGACCACCAGCTGCTGCCCGATCCCCCAGTCAGCGGCGTCTGTGGTGGCGGAATCCAGCAGCTCCACCTCTTTGAGGTTCAGTTCATCTGCGATGATCTGCTGGTAGGTCCCGCTCAGCGATTGCGCCTCTGGCACGACGACGCTGAGCTTTGCCAGGGGCTGGCGGACCCTGCGGTTCGCCTGCTTGCGCAGCGAGGATCCCGCCGAGCTGACAAGACGGGTCAGCTCCATGAGCTCCACGGCGCGCTCGTCGCGCAGATAGTCTTGCGGATTCGGCCAGTCGGCGAGGTGCACCGAGCGTTGCCCGGTCAGGCCGCGCCAGATCTCCTCGCTGATCAGCGGCAGCAGGGGGGCCGCCACCCGGGCGAAGGTCTCCAGCACCGTGTAGAGCACGTCGTAGGCCGCGAAGTCCTCGGCATAGAAGCGTGCTCGCGACCGACGGATATACCAGTTGGTCAGCGTGTCCGAGAAGCGGCGCAGAGACTCACATGCTCCGGAGACGTCGTAGTTGTCCAGGCACTCGGTCACCTCGCGCACCAGGTCACCGGTCGCGGCGAGGATATAGCGGTCAAGCGGGCTGGCCACATCATCGGCGCCCACAGCCTTGGCCTGGTAGCCGGCACCCTGATTCGCGGTATTGGCGTAGAGCGCGAAGAAGTGCCAGGCGTTCCACATGGGGAGAAGCACCTGGCGCACGCTCTCACGGATGCCCTCCTCAGTGACCACAAGGTTGCCGCCGCGCAGAATCGGACTGGCCATCAGGAACCAGCGCATCGCGTCGGAGCCGTCGCGGTCGAGGACCTCGGAGACATCCGGATAGTTCTGCAGCGACTTGGACATCTTCGCTCCATCTGAGCCCAGCACGATCCCGTGACTGATCACATTGGTGAAGGCAGGTCGATCGAACAGTGCAGTGGCGAGGATGTGCATCGTGTAGAACCAGCCACGCGTCTGCCCGATGTACTCCACGATGAAGTCGGCAGGGTGATGCTCCGCGAACCACTCCGCGTTCTCAAAGGGATAGTGCACCTGGGCGAACTGCATGGAACCAGAGTCGAACCAGACGTCGAGCACGTCTTCGACCCGGCGCATCGTGGACTTGCCCGTGGGATCATCGGGGTTCGGGCGCGTCAGCGCGTCGATCCAGGGCCGGTGCAGGTCCGGCTCACCCTCGGCGTTGCGCGGGTAGTCACCGAACGCCTCCTTGAGCTCCTCGAGCGAGCCGTAGACCTCCGTGCGCGGATACTCCGGATCATCAGAGAGCCACACCGGCAATGGGCTGCCCCAGTAGCGATTCCGCGAGATCGACCAGTCACGGGCGTTCTCCAGCCACTTGCCGAACTGGCCGTGCTTCACGTTGCCAGGGATCCAGTTGATCTGCTCGTTGAGCTCGAGCATCCGCTCCTTGACCTGGGTCACAGCCACGTACCAGGAGGTGACAGCCTTGTAGATCAGCGGATTCCGGCAGCGCCAGCAGTGTGGGTAGGAGTGCACATAGGAGGCTTCGCGGACCAGGCGGCCCGAGTCCTTGAGCGCATTGATGATGGTGCGGTTGGCCTCGAAGACCTGAACACCGGCGATCGCCGCCAGCGAGGTGTCCCCTGAGGCGGTGGGAGAGGCGAACATGGGCAGGAATCGAGCACCCTCATCCACCGAGAGGATCACCGGGATGCCTGCCTCCTCGGAGGAACGCTGATCCTCTTCACCGTAGGCCGAGGCCTGGTGGACCAGACCGGTGCCGTCCGTGGTGGTCACGTATTCCTCCACCAGGACACGGAATGCATTCTGCGTGCCCCAGGTCTCAGCGTCGGTGTAGTGGTCCCAGAGCGGCGCGTACTCGATGTCGGCAAGGTCAGCACCCTGGTAACGGCCGACGACGGCGGCTGCCGCAGCTTCGGCCGCGCTCATGCGCGCGGTGCCCGACTCCGCACCCTCGGTGGTCTCCTCGGCGTCTGTGAAGCCGAGATCCTTGGCGTAGGCATCGAGCAGCTCTGCGGCGAGCATATGCCGGCCGGGCAGGGGTGAGTCCGAAGGAGCTTGGACCACGACGTACTCGACCTCTGGACCCACCGCTACGGAGAAGTTCGTCGGCAGGGTCCATGGGGTGGTGGTCCAGGCCAGGAGGTTGACCCCGATCAGTTCCTGACCGTGCTTGCCTCCACCGGTGATCGGGAAGGCCACGGTCACCGAAGGATCCTGACGCTCCTTATAGACATCGTCATCCATCCGCAGCTCATGGTTGGAGAGCGGGGTCTCGTCCTTCCAGCAATAGGGCAGCACCCGGAAGCCCTGATAGGTCAGGCCCTTCTCGTGCAGCTCCTTGAACGCCCAGATGACTGATTCCATGTACTCGACGTTGAGCGTCTTGTAGTCATTCTCGAAGTCGACCCAGCGTGCCTGCCGGTTGACGTAGGACTCCCATTCGCCGGTGTACTTCAGCACTGAGGCACGGCAGGCATCATTGAACTTGTCCACGCCGAGGGCTTCGATCTCGGCCTTATCGGTCATGCCGAGTTCTTTCATCGCGGTCAGCTCCGCGGGCAGGCCATGGGTGTCCCAGCCGAAGCGGCGCTCCACGCGGCGGCCGCGCTGCGTCTGGTAGCGCGCAACGAGATCCTTGACGTATCCGGTGAGCAGATGGCCGTAGTGCGGGAGCCCGTTGGCGAACGGAGGGCCGTCATAGAAGACGAACTCATTGCCCTGGCCATCGGAAGCTTCTGCGGGGCGGTTCTCGATGGAGGCCTGGAACGTGCCGTCCTTTTCCCACTCCGCCAGAATGCGCTCTTCGATCTTGGGGAAGCGCGGGGAGGAAGGGATCCTGCGCGTCTCCCCGGTCGATGCCGAGGCGCGTGGATACACGGGAGAGCTGTTCTGCGTCATGGAGGTCCGTCCTGCTGTGATGCTGAGCTGATGGTCTGACACGCTCACAAGGACGCCTTGCGGCGCGGTACCACCTTGCTTGCCCTCAACATTCCCATCCACACCCCACTCCAGGGGTCAGGATGGGTCCGCTTCGGACCTCTCCATGACTGCTATGACGGGCTTACCCGTCCGGTTCTACTGAGACTGATTCAGGGCTGATGCCCCGCAGTCTGTTCTGCCGGAAGCTCACCGGTGATAGCCGGGTCCAAGCTGCTGGGGCTAGTCTACTGGCTCAGTTGGGTCGGCGCAGAACCTTGCGCTCACATGCCCGTGTTAGATTCCAGCCGTAGCTGCAGCGACGTCGACTCAAGGATCATTCGAAGACATGGGCATTGACCTCATACCGGAGACCCTCGGCACCCAGGTGGTGCTCCTGGTCAGCGCTTTCCTGCTCTCTGCCGCAATCGGAATCGAACGTGATGTCCGGCAGAAGTCCGCCGGTGCACGCACGCACATCCTTGTCGGCATGGGATCCGCCCTGTTCACGCTGGTCTCCGCCTATGGGTTCTCACACCTGATCGGTGGTGACGTGGTCCTTGACCCGTCACGAATCGCTGCGCAGATCGTCAGCGGCATCGGCTTCATCGGCGCCGGTGTGGTGTTCGTCCGGCAGAACATGGTCTCCGGACTCACCACCGCCGCGTCCATCTGGGTCACCGCCGCGGTAGGGATGGCCTGCGGAGCCGGAATGCCGATGATCGCGGCCCTGACTGTGCTGCTCTATATCTTGGCTGTCACCGTGATCACGTCTCTGGTGCGACGCATTCCGCGGCATGACCGTTCCGAGCGGTACATCGTGCGCTATGCCGATGGTCGAGGAATCCTCCGGGAGATCCTCGGTGAGGCCTCACAGCTCGGCTATGAGACGCGGCTCGTGCGCACCCGGCGGCTGGCCGATGGTGATGGATTCGCAGTGGACGCGACCATGACCTTCACCCGAACCCAGCGCGTGGGCCGTGAACAGCTCTTCGAAGCGCTGCATGAGATCGAGGGCGTCCTCGAGATCCGCACCGCCAATGTGGAGAATGACTGAGCTGGTTTAGGTTCCGACCACATCCGAGCTTGATTCATGACAGTGGAGGCCCCGGGGCTCAAGCCCTGGGACCTCCACTGTGCTGGGTCCGGAAGTTTCCTCCCGGACCGGGCTTAGACCTGCGCGGGCTGTTCCTCTTCGGCGAGCTCCACCTCGGTGACCGTCACCGCCTGAGTCGCTTCGGTCTGCTCCACCAGTTCCAGTGACCTGGAGCGGGTAGCAGCCTTGACGTCAGCAATGGCAGCCTCAATATGGGCCAGCGTGTGCTTCTGGGCGCTGATGCGCGCGGTGATCACCTCGGTGCGCTGCTTGACCTTCGCCTCTGACTTCACCTTGCGCAGTCCGGAGAGGACCTGCGCCACAGAGTTCAGCATTCCGGCGGATCCCTGCACGGACTCGAAGCCGGCGGTCGTGGGCCACTGCGCCGAGTGCACCGAGCCGTGACGCCACCAGCGCCACACCTCATCGGTGACGAAGGGAAGGACCGGCGCAAAGAGTCGCAGCAGCGCATCAAGTGTGGTCGCCAGGGCAGCGAGCACGGAGTCCTGGGCCTCTTCACCGCGGGACCCATAGGCGCGGTCCTTGACCAGCTCCACGTAATCATCGGTGAAGGACCAGAAGAAGGACTCCACCAGTTGCAGGGCCCGTGCGTAGTCGTAGTCGGCGAAGTGCTTGGTCGCCTGTTCCACCACGGTCCGCAGCTCGGCGATCAGGGCACGGTCCAATGCTTCGGTGAGCACCTGAGCCCCGGCGTCGTCGGTGATGATGTGGCTCTCGTTCACCCCAAGGTTCAAGGCGAACTTCGAGGCGTTGAGCAGCTTGATCGCGAGCCGTCGGCCGATCTTCATCTGCGCGATCTCATAGGCAGTGTCTGCACCGAGCTTCGCTGAGGACGCCCAGTAGCGGACCGCGTCGGAGCCGAACTGCTCCAGCGGCTCCGTGGGAACCACCACATTGCCCTTGGACTTGGACATCTTCTTGCGGTCCGGGTCCAGGATCCAGCCGGAGATGGCGGTATTGGTCCAGGGCACCGAGTTGTTCAGCGAATTCGCGCGCACCGCAGAGGCGAAGAGCCAGGTGCGAATGATGTCGTGGCCCTGCGGACGCAGATCGAAGGGGAATACCTTGTTGAAGAAGTCGTTGTCCTTCTCCCAGCGGCCCGCGATATGCGGGGTGATCGCTGAGGTGGCCCAGGTGTCGAGCACGTCAGCTTCACCGATGAACCCGCCAGCGACGCCGCGCTGGGACTCCTCGAACCCTGCTGGGACCTGCGAGGCGGGATCCACCGGGAGCTGTGACTCCTCCGGCAGCAGCGGATTCTCATAGTCAGGTTCGGAGTTGGCATCCAGTGGGTACCAGACGGGGATCGGCACGCCGAAGAAGCGCTGCCGGGAGACCAGCCAGTCACCGTTGAGGCCTTCGACCCAGTTCTCATAGCGGGAACGCATGAAACTCGGGTGCCAGGAGATCTCCTTGCCGCGGGCGATCATCTTCTCGCGACGATCAGCATCCCGGCCGCCGTTGCGGATGTACCACTGGCGCGAGGTCACGACCTCCAGGGGCTTATCGCCCTTCTCATAGAAGTGCACGGCATGGGTGATCTTCTTGGGCTCGCCGTCGAGCAGACCTGCAGTCTTGAGGAGATCGACCACTGCTTCCTTCGCGGAGTGCACGGTCTTGCCGGCGAGCTGTTCGTAGTTGGCCCGACCCTCAGTAGAGGTGATCCACTCCGGAGCTTCCCGGGAGAAGCGGCCGTCACGGCCGATCAGCGCACGGGTGGGAAGCTGCAGCTCACGCCACCAGGTCACGTCGGTCATATCGCCGAAGGTACAGATCATGGCCACGCCGGAACCTTTATCGGGCTGCGCCAGACGGTGCGCCTTGACCTCTACCTCCACCCCGAAGATCGGGGAGATCACGGTCTTGCCGAAGAGGTGCTGGAAGCGTTCGTCATCCGGGTGGGCGACCAGAGCCACACAGGAGGGCAGCAGCTCCGGGCGCGTGGTTTCGATGAAGATCTGCTCCCCGGTCTCCTTCACCGTGAATGCATAGCGGTGATAGGCGCCAGGGTGGTCCTTGGCTTCAAGCTCGGCCTGGGCCACTGCCGTGCGGAAGGTGATGTCCCACAGAGTCGGTGCCAGCGCGGTGTAGGCGTTGCCCGCGTGGACGTCACGCAGGAAGGCGCGCTGGGACGCTGCCCGGGAATCCTCATCGATGGTGCGGTAGGTCTGGCGCCAGTCAACTGAAAGGCCAAGCCGTGAGAAGAGATCCTCGAAGACCTTCTCATCTTCCACGGTGAGGGTCTCGCACAGTTCGATGAAGTTCTGCCGGGAGATGGCGTCCCAGTCCCTCTGGTTCTTCTCGGGCTTCGCAGGTGGGGTGTAGTTCGGATCGTAGGGCTGCGCGGGATCGCAGCGCACACCGTAGTAGTTCTGCACACGACGTTCTGTGGGCAGCCCGTTGTCATCCCAGCCCAGCGGATAGAAGACGTTCTTTCCGCACATCCGCATGAAGCGCGCCATCACGTCGGTCTGTGTGTAGGAGAACATGTGCCCCACATGCAGGGACCCGGAGGCGGTGGGCGGCGGCGTATCGATGGAGTACACCTGAGACCGCTCGGTGTCCTCGTTAAAGTGGTAGATCTCCTCAGCCTGCCAGGCGGCGTGAAGCTTCTCCTCGAGGCCCTCCAGTGCAGGACGGTCCGGCACCTCGGGAGTCTTGCGCGCGGCGGCGTCTGAAGAAGTGTCTGCGGGAAGGGTCTCGTATGCGGGCGCGTCTGTGCCCGGGGTCTGATCAGCCATGATCGCCATTCTCTCACGCCGCCTGTGTCACATACTGAACTCGTGGTTCTCCCTGAGGATTGCGCTCACTAGGCTGTCCTCATGATTCAGACTGATGTCACTACCCGCAGCGCCCTGGTCACGGGCGCGTCTTCCGGGATCGGCGCGGCCACGGCCCACCGCCTGACCACCGAGGGGTGGCGGGTCTTCGCCGTCGCCCGCCGTGCCGAGAAACTCGAGTCCCTGGCGGAGCAGGAAGGCATCATCCCGATCATCTGTGATGTGACCGACCCAGATCAGGTGGCGGCAGCCTTGGCGGAGATCACCGAAGCGGGCGGGATCGACACGTTGATCAATAACGCCGGTGGCGCCCTGGGCATGGATTCGGTGGCAGAAGGTCACGCAGAGGATTGGCGCTGGATGTATGAAGTCAATGTGTTGGGCACCTTGAACATGATTCGCGCCTTCGTCCCGATGCTGCGGGCCCACGGGGAGGGAACCATCTTGAACGTGACCTCCACCGCCGGGATCACTGCCTATGAGGGCGGTGCCGGCTACAACGCGGCGAAGTTCGGGGAGCATGCACTCACCGGGGCCCTGCGTCTGGAGGAAGCCGAGCACAACATCCGGGTCATCGAGGTGCTGCCGGGAATGGTCCAGACCGAGGAGTTCAGTGCCAAGCGGCTGCGCGGCGACGCCGCAGCTGCCGAGGCGGTCTACCGCGGCGTCAAGCACCCACTGGTGGCAGAGGACATCGCTGAGGTCATCGCCTCCGCTGTCACCCTCCCCCATCACGTGAACCTGGACCAGGTTGTGGTCCGGCCCGTGGCCCAAGCGGCCCAGCACAAGGTCATTCGCGAGGACTGAGGCGGGTCCTGCTCAAGACCTTCACATACGAAAGCGCCGGCGTGGACTTCCCAGTCCGCGCCGGCGTTTCTACGTGATGGTCTCTTGCTCAGTCGAAGACTGGAGATTCGGTCCGTGAGCGCTTGAGCTCGAAGAAGTACGGGTACTGCGCCAGTGCCACAGCTCCGTCGAAGACCTTGCCTGCATCCTCGCCTCGTGGGATCCGGGTGAGGACGGGGCCAAAGAACGCCGTGCCCTGGAAGGCGACGATCGGCGTGCCGACATCCTGGCCCACCAGCGAGATGCCCTTCTCATGGGAGGCGCGCATCTCGGCGTCGTTCTTATCGGTCTTGGCCTGAGTCAGGAGATCGTCCTCGAGCCCGACGGCGCGCAGTGCAGCCAGCGTGGCGGCTTCGAAGTCGCGGTTGCCGTTGTTGTGGATCTCGGTGCCTGCGGCGGTGTAGAACTCGCCGACCTTCTCCTCACCATGCGCGAGTGCAACGGCGGTGGCAGTGCGGGCAGGGATCCAGCGGGAGAGCTGCTCGGAATCCTCGGCCGGTGAGGGGTTCTTGTCCTCGTTGAGCACGCCCAGGCTCATCACGTTCCAGTGGATCTCGATGTCGCGCACCTGTTCCACCTCCAGGATCCACCGCGAGGTGACCCAGGCGAAGGGGCAGAGCGGGTCGAACCAGAAATCTACGCGTTCAGCCATGTGAGGCTCCTTTCGTGGCGAAGGCTCGACGCCTTTCGCATACTGATCAGTGATATCGCGTGCTGGGTGTCTCCCGCGGGGACTGTTGCTCCCCCACGGATGTTTCACTGTGCACAACTGGGAGGCTGCGCATTACATTCCTCACGGCGTGAGCAGCCCGCTGTGAGCAGCGCACCCAGAGTCGCCGGCTCAGATGGGTGCGTCCTCCGGGATGGGCACGTCGAGGCCGAGCAGAGCGTTCTCGGTGACTTCCATGAGCGCAGGGTGGATCCAGTACTGGCCACGGGCAGCGGTGTAGGCATCCTGGCCGAAGCTCATGGCTTGGATGACCGGCTGAATCAGATTCGACGCCTGATATCCCATCACGTGGGCTCCGAGAATCTGCCCGCTCCGCCGATCTGCGATCACCTTGAAGATCCCGTGCCCGTCCTCCATCGCCCAGCCATAGGCGGTGTCGCCGTAGTTCTGGATCTTGGTGGTCAGATTCTCCGCGCCGATGGTCTCGGCAGCCTGGGCTTCGGTCAGCCCCACAGCAGCGATCTCAGGGAAGGAGAACACGGCGGCCGGGATCGCTTCATGCCGGGCCGGACGAATCCGGTCGGGGTGTTCGAGGTTGTGCGCGACCACGCGAGCCTCATGATTGGCCACGTGCTTGAGCATGGCCGGCGAGCTGATGTCCCCGAGGGCGTAGAGCCCCTCCACAGGCTCCCCGTCCTTGAGCACTCGCTGGTATTCATCCACCGCCAGGCGGCCATCGGGGTAGATGTCCAGGCCCACCTCAGAGGCACCGACAAGATCCGTGTTGGGGGTCCTGCCGATCGCGACCAGGACCAGGTCGACGTCGTGATGCTCGACTCGCCCATCGGAGGTGACCAGTTCAACCCGGAGACCCTCCGCCTGTTCGCTGATAGAGGTGACAGTGCGTTCGTAGAGCACGGTCGAGGTCTTCTCCGCCTCGATCGAATAGGCCGCAGAGATATCCGCATCCAGCGCGCTCATCAGCCCCCTGCTGCGATTGACCTGGATGACTTCGGTCCCGAAGGCCGAGAAGACACCCGCGAACTCACAGGCGATATACCCGCCGCCGAGGATCAGAATCTTCTCCGGGCGCTGCTCGATCCGCATGATGGAGTCGGAGGTGTGAACTCCAGGCAGGTCCATTCCGGGCACCTGCGGCATCACCGGTCGGGACCCCGCGGAGATGACCATGCGGTCGGCCTCTGCCCGGACTCCGGACTCGGAGATGAAGGCGAAGGGGGCTTGGCTGAAGTCGCCCGTGAGAGTGACCTTCTCGGCGACGAGATCCACATGCTCAAGCTCATCCTCGCGGTAGCGTCGACCGCCGGCCGAGATCGCGTCGATCCGGGCAAATATCCGGTCCCGCATGGCGGGCCAGTCCACATCGGTGGTCTGCTGAGTGACGTTGAGCCGGGCGGCCTCCTCCGGGCCGCGCGCAAGGGCCGCTGGCCGGACGAACATCTTGGTGGGGATGCATCCCACGTTGAGGCAGGTGCCCCCGAAGGCATGCGTGCTGCCCGAACCCTTATCCGCCAGGACGACGCGCTTATCGTCCCAGAAGGGTGTGATCAGGGAGTTCCCGGAGCCGGAACCGATGATTGAGAGGTCATAATTGCCCATGGGGCAATCCTATGCGCCCCGCCGGCTCGACTCCCCCACGGGAATCCCCACGTGACGACACGGGTTGAGTCCAGCAGAGACACTCTCGGTTCTACCGCAAATCAACTGCACACCACGTGTGGCTAAGGAGAAAAACATGATCATGATCGTCGTAAAGTTCCAGGTCAAGCCCGAGTTCGCCGACCAGTGGCCGGAGATCACCCGTTCATTCACCGAGTCCACACGCGCCGAGCCCGGCAATAAGTGGTTCGACTGGTCACGCAGCGTAGAAGACCCCAACGAGTACGTTCTGATCGAAGCCTTCGACGACGACGCCGCAGGCCCGCACGTGCAGTCCGACCACTTCCAGCAGGCGGTCAGCGCGGACGGCGCCATGGCCAAGGCCCTGGTCTCGACACCGAAGATCATCTCCCGCCAGGTCGATGGCGAGGGTTGGGAAGAAATGGGAGAGATGAAGATCAGCTGAGGCTCGCCGCGCGGAGCGCAGGAGTGAGTTCCAGTCCCGATCATCCCTATGATGGGTACCGTGCAGATCTTGAGCGTTTCCAGTCTAAAAGGTGGGGTCGGTAAGACCTCTGTGACCATGGGCCTAGCTTCGGCTGCCCTTCAGCAGGGGGTGCGAACCCTCGTTGTGGACCTTGATCCCCATGCTGATTCCACTACCGGCCTGGCGGTGAAGCGCGGCAGCGGCACGGAGGCTGGCGCACTCCTGCGCGATGCGAAACGGGCGAAGCTGAGTGAACACGTGGTTCGCTCCGGTTGGGTGGATCTCCTGCCTGAGGATCGACAGTCCACCGCTACCCTCGACGTCGTGGTCGGTTCGGCACTTTCGGCCACCTTCGATCGACCCGATATCAGGCCCCGCGACATGCGTCGGCTGCGCACGCTGCTGGACGGCGTCACCGGGTATGACCTCGTGCTCGTGGATTGCCCGCCCTCCCTGGCGGGGCTGACTCGGATCGGCTGGGCGGCGTCGCACGGTGTGCTGCTGGTCGCCGAGCCCAGCCTGTTCTCCGTGGCGGGCACCGAGCGCACTATGCGCGCCATTCGGATGTTCTCCAATGAGTACGCACCGCAGCTGAAGTCAGCAGGTGTCGTGGTCAACCGGGCGCGTGCAGACTCCGCCGAGCACGAATACCGACTGCTCGAGATGGAACGCCTGTATAAAGACAAGCTGATGCTGCCGGTGCTGGAGGAGAACCCCTTCTGGCAGCAGATCCAGGGTGCGGCGTATCCGGCGCACCAGTGGCCCGGCGATCAGGTCAAGGACCTCGCCAAGTCATTCGACCAGCTGCTCAAGCAACTCGTCTGACCTCCACCACCCCACGCTGAGTGGCGGATTTTCCGACTATCTGGGGTCTGCTTCGCACTCAGATACCCGGAGATTCCGCCTCTCAACACGAAGGGGCGGTCCGCTCAAGACCGCGCGTGCCGGACCCGCAATTGCGTCAGGCAGATTAGGACGCTTGGGAGCGCCGGGCGCGGAGCTGGGCGAGTTCGTCCCCTGCTCCATTGGCCGCGAGATCTTCCTGCACGGCAGCGGTGGCCGGCTCGGTCCGCTCACGTGGGAGTTCCGCGAGGCTGCCCTCGACTTCCCGCCAGACCCGACCCACAGCGATCCCGAAGACGCCCTGACCGCCCTGCACGAGGTCGATGACCTCGTCGGCGGAGGTGCACTCGTAGACCGAGGCGCCATCAGACATCAGCGTGATCTGGGCGAGGTCATCGACACCGCGTTCCCGCAGGTGTTCGATGGCGGTGCGGATCTGCTGCAGCGAGACGCCGGTGTCCAGCAGCCGCTTGACGACTTTGAGCACCAGGACATCGCGGAAGGAATAGAGACGCGCAGAGCCTGAACCGGCGGCATTGCGCATGGAGGGCTGGACGAGCTGGGTTCTTGCCCAGTAGTCGAGCTGACGGTAGGTGATACCTGCGGCGGCGCAGGCGACAGGCCCGCGGTAACCAAGTTCTTCATCCAGCTCGGGCAGACCGTCGCTGAACAGCGGCTGCTGGGCAGCTGCCTGCCCTGGCCGTATGCGCGCAGTGTCCGCGTGCGATTCTGGACCCACCTGGTATTCCTCCTGGAAGTGCTGGACTCCGCTGGGGAAGCGCGTCCCGTATGCCGAATTATCGGCTTGGGCCTTGCATGCGGAAACCTTGTCCCTTGACGGTATTCCCGCTGACGCGAGGGGTCAAAGACATTCGAAAATTACTCTACGGCGTGTCGTGATATTCCACTAGTCAGGGACGAAGGCTCACTCGAAATCCTCTGGTTCAGCATCCTCGAGGAAGTGCCGGAACTCTTTGATCTCATCCTCTGAGATGGGACGCTGCCCGGTCCCGGCCGTCCTTGGGGTGATACCCACTCGGGTCAGCGTTTCCCGGTCCATGGTGACCAGGCATTGCACCCTTACTGCCACGGCAATCGCGTCCGAGGCTCGAGAATCGAAGCTGCGACCATTGCCCAAGGTGATGGTGCCGCGGTATGTGGAGGAGTCGAGCATGCTGATCTCCACCGACCGCACACCGGAGCCTAGGCGAGTCATGACCTCGGCCAGGAGGTCATGGGTCATCGGACGTGGTGGGACCTTCTTCTCTATGGCCATCGCCACAGCATTGGCCTCTGCTGGGCCTACCAAAACTGCCACGTGAAGGTTCTCCATACCTGGCTCTGCCCCACGCAGGACGACCACAGGCTGCTTCGATGGGAGTTCGATGCGAACCCCCACGACATCCAGCGGGACGAGCTGGCTTTCCATAGTGAAAGTCTAAGTCAGTTCTTGTCCAACTGCTCTACGGAGGTGTCCATGATCGACGCGCGAAGGTCCTTGAGGCACTGCAGCATCTCCTTGGAGGATTCCGCGACCCGAGCCCTGGCGGCTGTGTCTTTGCGCGCCGCATGCGGAGCCATGGCCCGCGCGATGAGGTCCAATTCGTTATCGGCAGAACGTCGAATATTCACCAGATGCTTGGGTTCGAGGCCGTAGCGGGCAAGCACGCGAACTGCCTTGACCGCTTTGAGATCGTGATGACTGTAGTTGCCCTCTGCATCAGCCTGGATGATGCGGAACTTCTCCAGCGTGTCCAGCATCCCCCGGGTGGCACCCGAATGGGCGCGCAGCTCTTTGCGTGACATGGGGCGGATGCGACCGGTGATCTGGGCGGCCATCTCATCGGTGACCTCGCGCGGACCTACCGGGGCTGCCTGCGGAAGGGCCTCGGGGGTCTCGCCCGAATCGATGGCGTCCATCGTCTGCTTGATGACGTCGAGTGGCATGTACCGGTCACGCTGCAGCGCGAGGATGAACCGGAGCCGCTCTACGTCGGCTGCGCAGTACTTGCGATAGCCAGACGCTGTGCGAGCTGGCTCGACCAGGTCACGCTCTTCGAGGAACCGCAGCTTGGAGGCAGTGAGATCAGGGAACTCATTCTGCAGCTCCCGAAGCACCTCGGAGATGGTGAAGACATGCGAAGTGGCAGGCTCGTGGGAGTTCGCGGCCGGCTTGGGCCTCGGCGCTGGGGAAGCACTCACTGCGTGTCCTCTTTCGGACTGGGGGGAAGGAACGAAATCAGCCTCAGGATAACGTGCCTGTCCTCCATGCCCTGGCATTTTGGCTCACCGGTCAGTCGGATTCTTTGTTCCCGGCGTAGAAGGTGAGCCGAAACTTACCGATCTGCACTTCATCGCCTGGCTTCAGGGCGTACTCGTCCACCCGATCGTGGTTGACGTAGGTACCGTTGAGGCTTCCCAGATCCTTGACGTTGAAACTCGTGCCCTGCCTGGTGAACTCGACGTGTCGTCGTGAAACCGTGACGTCATCCAGGAAGATGCCGGCCTCAGGATGACGTCCCACACTTGTCAGATCCTGGTCCAGCAAGAACCTGGCACCCTGATTCGCGCCACTGTGCGCGACGAGCAATGCCGAGTTCCGCGGCAGCGCCGCGATTGCCTGCTTATCATCCTCAGAGAGGTGCGGCTCCCCTGCGTGAGCCTCAACTGGTGGCAACGAGATACTCGTCGTCTCCGCTGCGCTCTGAACGTTTTCGTCTCCCCGTGTTGTCTCCACGTCGCCTCCTTTCGCCGGCCCGTTTACTGGCGGCCTTTAGCCTACTTGGTTTTTATAGTCCTCGGCAGAGAGCAGACTCTCCACTCCGGAGTTCTCCGCCAGCTTCACCTCGAAGAGCCACCCCGCTGCGTAAGGATCGGAATTGACCGACCCAGGGTCTGCCTCAAGCTCGGAGTTCACTGCCACGATCTCCCCCGCGACCGGGGCGTAGATATCTGAGACCGATTTCGTGGATTCAACTTCTCCCACCACATCTCCTGCGGCCACGGTGGCACCGACCTCGGCGTGTTCCACGTAGACCACTTCACCGAGCGCGTCCTGGGCGAAGTCTGTGATGCCCACTCGAACCACGCTGGGGTCCTCGGTCGTCGCGATCCACTCGTGCTCGGCGCTGTACTTCAGCTCATCGGGGACGTTGCTCATAGTTTCGGCTCCACTCATAGACCTAGCGGTCACGGCACAGCGAACAGCCGACGGCGTCGACGCTGTTCTGCTGCGAACTTGGTTTCTCTGCGAATAACTTAGCACCCCTGGCTGGCCTGGGGGTATGCCTATTGGCAGCAGTGCTCGGACCGCAGGCGGTCGCCTAGCTCTGCTTGGAGACGAAACGCTCCGCCTCGCGCTTGCGATCCTCGCGCGCCTCGCGGGTCAGTTCCGCACCTGCTTCGGCGTCGCGGGTGAGGTTCTCCCCGGTGGCGGGATCGAAGAGGTGCATCCTGCGGGTGTCCAGCCAGAGCTCGGCAGTGTCACCGCTGCGGAAGCGTGAGGTCGCATCTACCTCGACCACGAGCTGTGTGCGCAACTCGTCGGCATCCATCTCCTCAGCGAGGTTCTGCAGCGCATCGGCCACTCGGGCATCGGTCTCATACCCCACGTAGGCGTACTGCTCATTGCCCATCCATTCACTGTGGCTGATCTCCGCGGTGAAGGTCGTGCCCTTGGAGAGCTGCACCTCGCTGAGCTGGCTTGCGTCCTCGAAGAACTCAGGTCGGATGCCCGCCAGCACGATGTCCCGTCCCGCCCCGGCCTTGGCCGCGCGGTCGGGAATCTCGATCTTGCCCAGAGGGGTGGAGAAGACATTGCCTTCGACGGTGCCAGGCAGGAAGTTCATCGAGGGAGAGCCGATGAACCCCGCCACGAACAGGTTTGCCGGCTGTTCGTAGAGCTCCCTCGGGGACGCGATCTGCTGCAGCAGACCCTTCTTCAGCACGGCCACCCTGTCCCCCAGCGTCATGGCCTCGGTCTGGTCGTGGGTGACGTAGACGCTGGTGGTGTTGAGTTCGCGCTGCAGCCGGGAGATCTCTGCGCGCATCTGGCCCCGCAGTTTGGCGTCGAGATTTGAGAGCGGCTCATCGAAGAGGAACGCGTCTGCATCACGCACGATCGCGCGGCCCATCGCCACACGCTGACGCTGCCCGCCGGAGAGGTTCGCCGGTTTGCGTTCAAGGTGTTCGGTCAGCTCGAGCATCGTGGCGGCGTGACGCACCTTCTCATCGATCTGGTCCTTGGTGAACTGGCCTTTGGTCAGCCGCATGGGAAAGGCGATGTTCTCGTAGACGGTGAGATGCGGATAGAGGGCGTAGCTCTGGAAGACCATGGCGAGATTGCGTTCCCGTGGAGCCTTCTCGTTGACTCGTTCCCCACCGATGAACAGATCGCCCTCGGTGATGTCCTCGAGGCCCACGATCATGCGCAGCAGCGTGGATTTGCCGCAGCCGGAGGGGCCCACCAGGATGATGAACTCCCCGTCCTCGATGTCGATGGAGATGTCGTTGACGGCGGGGAAGCCGTCGTCGTACTTCTTGACCAGATTCTGAAGCGTGATGGATGACATTGAATGGAGTCCTTATCTACTCAGCCCTTGACGGCGCCCTGGGTCAGTCCGGAGACGATCTGACGCTGGAAGAACAGCACCAGGACGACGACGGGGATGGTTACGACGATGGCTGCTGCGGAGATTGCGCCGGTGGGTTCCTCGAACTGTGAGGCACCGGTGAAGAACGCAAGCGCTGCCGGCACTGGCCGCGCGGCCTCCGTGGAGGTCAGTGATATCCCGTAGACGAAGTCGTTCCAGGCGATGAAGAAGGCGATGATCGCAGTGGTGAAGACTCCAGGCATCGCCAGCGGAACGATCGCCCGGCGGAAGGCCTGCCACTGGGTGGCGCCGTCGACCTGGGCTGCCTGCTCGAGGTCCCAGGGGATCTGCCGGAAGAAGGCTGCAAGCGTCCAGATCGAGATCGGCAGCGTCAGCGACAGGTACGGAATGATCAGGCCGATCCAGGTGTCGTAGAGCCCGATATTGCGCCACAGGTTGAACAGCGGCGTGACCACCGAGATGACCGGGAAGATCGACACCGCGAGAGCGGATCCGAGAATGATCTTCTTGCCTGGGAAGTCCAGCCTAGCGATGGCGTAGGCACACAGGGTGGCCAGCACCACGGCGATGAACGTGGCGATCAGGGTGATCCCGATCGAATTGCGAAGCGCGGTCAGAAACAGTCCCTGTGCGTCGCCGAGCAGAATCATCTCGTAGTTCTGCCAGGTCCAGTTCGACGGAAGGAATGCCGCGTTGCCGAGGTCTGCCGGAGTCTTGAAACTCGTGGCGAAGATGGCTGCGACGGGGAACAGCGCGTAGAGCAGGACGACGATCGTCAGCACGGTCCACCCCAGCCGCTGCTTGCCGGTGAGCTTGCCATTGGAAGCCATGGTCACTTCCCTCCCTTAGCGTCGGTGCCGCTGGCCAGGTCGACTTTGAAGAACTTGATCGCAATGAAGCAGATCAGCAGCACGCAGAGGAAGAGGATCACCGAGACCGCGGAACCTAGGCCGATCTCCAATCTTCCGATCGACGTTCGGTAGGCCAGCAAGGACAGCACCTCTGTGCCCGCTCCACCGTTGGTCATGATGAAGACATTGTCGAAGATCCGGAAGGCGTCCAATGCTCGGAAGAGCACCGCGACCATGATGGCGGCCTTCATATTCGGAAGGATGACACGGGTCATCTGCTGCCGCCAGCTGGCGCCGTCGACCTTGGAGGCTTCGACCAGCTCATCGGGCACCTGGGCCAGGCCAGCCAGAAGCAGCAGGGCGATGAACGGCGTGGTCTTCCAGATCTCCGAGGCCATGATCACGGTGATCGCCGTGCCGAAGTTGGCGAACCAGTCGAGGTCACTGTCGATGCCCGGTACCCAGCCGAACCAGTTGTTCACGAAGCCGGAGTTGATGTCGAACATGTAGTACCAGGCGAAGGCCGAGACCACGGTGATGATGCCATAGGGCACCAGGATCGCAGTCCTGAGTGCTCCCCGGATTCGCATCAGCGCCTTATGCATCACCAGCGCGAGCCCGAAACCGATCACCAACTCCACTGCCACTGTCACCACGGTGACCAGGAGAGTCACCAGCAGGGCCCGCCAGAACACCTCGGTGTCGGAGAAGATGGTCATGTAGTTCTGCAGGAAGACGAAGGACCTGTCATCAGGAGCCGTCAGCCTGAAGGAGAACAGGGAATCGTAGACCGCCTGGGCGATCGGATAGGCGGTCACCGCGAGCATGATGAAGAACGCCGGACCGGCGATCAGCCAGCCAAGACGAGCTTCTGATCGCGCGCGATTGGACTTCTTCCGGCGGTTGCCAGTCTTCGACGTCGACTGCGTGCTCTCGCGCTTCTGGCGGCGAGATGTGTCTCGTGCAGTTGTCACAGGAGACGCTCCCCTCTGAGGACCTCGACGATGAAGGAATCTGTCTGCGTAGGCGTCTGATCCCCGGTGACTCCGGAGATCGGTGTGAACTCCTGCTGGATGGCCGTGGAGATCTCGTTATAGAACGGGGTCTGTGGTCGTGGCGCGGCGTTCTGAAGGGCCTCCCGGATAGCGTCGGCCATCGGATAGTCCTCCTCAAGACTCTCGTCTTCATACGCAGATTCCGAGGAGGGCGGGTTGCCGTTGGTGATGAAGTACTCCGTCTGATTCTCCGGCTCGACGATGCATTCGATGGCGTCGAATGCCAGGTCCTGGTGCTCAGACTCGGCACCCACTCCCAGGTTGATTCCCCCTAGCGGAGGTGCAGAAGCGGTGTCCTCATCGACCCGGGGATACTGCGTCCAGCCGATGTCATCCACCAGGGCCTCATCCAGGACACCTTCCTCCACGGAGGCATTGGTGGCAGCCCAGACGAAGGGCCAATTGACCATGAAGGAGCCCTCGTCACCCTGGAACAGCAGCATCGACTGATTCTCATCCATCGAGGCCACGCCGGGCCCGGCCAGACCTTCGCTTCCTATCGTGCCGATGATCTCTGCAGCCTTGGATCCCTCTTCGGTGGGAAAGTTGGTTGCCACGTCCACCGCGGCGGCCTCTGGGTCCACCAGGATCGAGGTGTCCTGAGACTCGACGAGGGCATTGAGCCACACCGTCATGGATTCAGCCCGAATACCTTGCACCCCCAAGAGCTTCTCCTGCTCGAGTGCCGCTTCGATGACCTGATCCCAGGTCACCGGTTCATCCATGTTAAGTCCGGCAGCCTCAGCGACTGACTCGCGATACCAGAGCAGCTGGGTGTTCGCCCAGAACGGCACGGTCACCAGCTCGTCATTCCACATGGCCCCCGCCAGGGCACCTTCGAGGGTGTCCTCGGTGGTGGCATCGGCGGTTTCAGCTGGGACCGGCGCAAGGAACCCCGGCTCTGCCAGTTCTGGAATGAAGGGTGGGTCGAGGGACATGATGTCCAACGACGCATCGCCCGCTGCGAGGCGTCGGGCCAGCTGCTCTCGCTGCGAGGGGGCATCAGCGGGGAGCAATGATGTCTGGATCTGGTAAGCGCCATCCGACTCCTCGCTGCACTGCTGCGCGAGAGTCGCCTGGCCGCCGTCGTCGGGGTTGATATACCAGGTCAGAACAGGAACACTCTCGGTGTCCGAGCAGCCGCTGAGCAAGACCCCAGCGGCTATCGCTGCCCCCACCACTCGGGTACGTCGCCCCCTGTGCCGGGAGTCTCCGGATACGCCCATGAATCTCCGCCTCTCGTCACCAGGCGACATTGCCTGATCACTGGATGTGACCTGAGCCACTACGTGTGACTGAGACTACACCTGCGAAGTCGTCCAGCAAATAGCCAGACTTGGTGAGCGAGGGAGGAAGGGCAGGTCAGGCGGACTTCTTGCGGAACTTCTTCGCTTCCGCGAGGGTCACCAGTTCAGCTTCGGCGCCTTCACGGACCACCGCTTCGGTGATGGTCACCGTGGCGATGTCATCCCTGGAAGGCAGCTCGAACATCGCAGGTGCCAGCACATTCTCAAGGATTGACCGCAGGCCGCGCGCTCCGGTGCCACGCAGTTCTGCCTGCTCCACGACAGCGCTGAGTGACTCCGGAGTGAACTCCAGCTCCACACCATCGATGGCGAAGATCTTCTGGTACTGCTTCACCAGTGCGTTGCGCGGCTTGGTGAGGATATCGGTCAGCGCTGCGGCATCCAGCTGTTCTACCGTGGCGATCACCGGAAGACGGCCGATGAGCTCTGGAATGAGCCCGAACTTATGCAGGTCTTCGGGCTCCACGTCCGCGTAGGTGGCCTCGCTCTTCGTGATCGTGGACAAGGGCGCCCCGAAACCGATCCCCTTGCGCCCGGCGCGAGACTCGATGAGTTCCTCGAGCCCGGCAAATGCACCCGCCACGATGAACAGGATGTTGGAGGTGTCGATCTGGATGAATTCCTGCTGGGGATGCTTGCGTCCACCCTGTGGCGCGACCGATGCGACAGTGCCCTCAAGGATCTTCAAGAGCGCCTGCTGGACTCCCTCACCTGAGACATCCCGGGTGATGGAAGGATTCTCAGACTTCCGAGAGATCTTGTCGATCTCATCGATGTAGATGATGCCCTGTTCGGCCTTCTTGACATCACCATCTGCGGCTTGGATCAGCTTCAGCAGGATGTTCTCGACATCTTCCCCGACATACCCCGCCTCTGTGAGACTCGTGGCGTCGGCGACGATGAAGGGAACCTGGAGCTTCTTGGCAAGGGATTGGGCGAGATAGGTCTTCCCGGATCCGGTGGGACCCACCATCAGAATATTTGATTTGCCGATCTCGACATCGTCGAGGGGGCCCTTGTCCAGGGAAGTCGTCTTATTGGCTGATCCGGTGGCCTGGATCCGCTTGTAATGGTTATGCACCGCCACTGAGAGCGTGCGCTTCGCCTTGACCTGGCCGATCACGTACTCGTCGAGGAAATCAAAGATCTCACGCGGCTTGGGCAGCTGGAAGTCATCGGGCTCCTGCACCTCATTGAGGTACTCCTCGATGATCTCGTTGCACAGCTCGATGCACTCATCACAGATGTAGACGCCCGGTCCGGCGATCAACTTATAGCGGACCTGTTTCTGGCTCTTGCCGCAGAACGAGCACTTGAGCAGATCTGCGCTCTCACCTATGCGTGCCATGGACGTGAAATCCCCTCAAGTACTGATTGCCGATTGGTCTATAGCCTACTTCAGGCCGGGGACACGATCGGGGACGCTCCCTTGGAACGTCCCCGATCGGGTCACTTCTGCTTTGGCAACTCAAGCTCCGGTACTAGCGGCGCAATCCTGGATCAGACAGGAAGCTTGCGCGAGGCCAGAACCTCGTCGACCAGTCCGTACTCCTTGGCACCCGCCGCCGAGAGGAACTTGTCCCGGTCGATGTCTTCCGCGATCTCCTCATGCGACTTCTTCGTGAGGTCGCTGAGCACCTCTTCCATCCAGGTACGAATGCGGCGCACCTCATCGGCCTGGATCTGCAGATCGGTCGCGGTACCCTGCTGCCCACCGACTGCTGGCTGGTGGATCAGCACGCGAGCGTTGGGAAGCGCGAGGCGCTTGCCCGGGGTTCCTGCTGCGAGCAGGACCGCCGCGGCCGAGGCCGCCTGACCCAGGCAGACCGTCTGCACGTGCGGACGGATGAACTGCATGGTGTCGTAGATGGCTGTCATCGCGGTGAAGGAACCACCGGGTGAATTGATGTAGAGCGTGATGTCGCGCTCTGAATCCATGGACTCCAACACCAGCAGCTGCGCCATGATGTCATCGGCCGAGGCGTCGTCCACCTGGCTGCCCAGGAATACGATTCGGTCCTCGAACAGCTTCGCGTAGGGATCCTGACGCTTGAAGCCGTAGGGAGTCCGTTCCTCGAAGGAGGGAAGGATATAGCGGGAATCGGGCATGCCGGGATTGCTCGGCAGTGCTGCCGGCAGGCCTGGTGCGGAATTTTCAAAAGGGTTCATGTCAGATGTACTCCTGTGGTCCTGGTGCGAATCGCTGGCCGACGGTGATCTTCTCCCCTAGAGGGATCAGATGCCTCCGCCGCCGGAGACAGTTGAAGACCGCTTGGCGATCTTGTCGAAGAATCCGTAGGCGAGACCGTCCTCGGCCGTGAACCACTTGTCACGGGCGTTGTCCTTCAGGATCGTCTCAAGGCTCTGGCCGGTCTGTTCGGCGGTGAGCTCCGCCATGACCTGCTTCATGTGCTGGATCAGCTGGGCCTGAATCCGCACATCAGACTCTGTGCCTCCAATGCCGCCGGAAGGCTGGTGCATCAGGATGCGGGCGTGCGGGGTGGCGTAACGCTTTCCGGGGGTCCCCGAGGAAAGCAGGAACTGGCCCATGGAGGCGGCAAGTCCGGTGGCCACGGTCACGACGTCGTTCGGAATGAACTTCATCGTGTCGTAGATGGCCATACCTGCTGTCACTGATCCGCCGGGAGAGTTGATGTAGAGAGTGATGTCACTCTCTGGATCCTCGGCGGAGAGAAGCAGCATCTGCGAGCAGATGGTGTTGGCGTTGTCGTCGCGGACCTCTGAACCGAGCCAGATGATCCGCTCCTTGAGCAGACGGTTGTAGATGTAGTCATCGCGAGAGGCGGGATCTACGGTGGACATGCTCGGCAGGTTCTGGGTCATGGACTCATCCTCCACTGGTGGGTCAAACTGGGTCGGCACTGGCAGTGCCCTCGCGGAGAACATTACTGGTTGAACAGCGACGGAACCGTGCCTGGCGCGGGACTGTTCGCTGTTGGCACACGGGTTCAACTGCAAGAGAACAGCCGCAGGAACTGCCCGAAGCAAAGAAGGACCCCGCCTCATCGGCGGGGTCCTTCTTTGGTGCGGCGCTGGGTGGCGCTACTTGGTCTCTTCGGAAGCCTCGGCCTCGGTGGTGTCAGCCTCGGTGGCCTGAACCTCGTCCTCGTCACCGGCAGGGGTCACGAAGTCGGTCAGATCTACGGTCTTGCCCTCGGTGTCTTTGACGACGGCGAGCTCAAGAACTTTGGCCAGAGCCTTACGACGGCGAACCTCACCCATGATCATGGGAACCTGGCCGGCCTGATCCAGCATCTGCGCGAACTGGTTCGGCTCCATGCCGTACTGCGAGGCAGTGGACACGATGTACTCGATGACCTCGCTCTGCTCCACGCCGATCTCTTCCTTCTGCGCGATCTCGTCAAGGACGAGTTCGTTACGGAAAGCATCAGCGGTCTGCTTGGAGATCTCTTCGCGGTGCTCTTCGCTGTCGTGGTCATCGCCGACGGCGTGGCCCTGCGAGGTGAAGTGAGCCTCGACCTGCTCGGCGACCACGGACTCAGGCACAGGAACCTCGATGAGCTCCATCAGCTTCTCGAGCACCTTGTCGCGAGCCTCAACGCCCTGTTCCACGACGAGGTTCTCTTCGGCCTTCGTGGTGAGATCCGCGCGGAGTTCTTCGATGGTGTCGAATTCCGAGGCCAGCTGAGCGAACTCGTCGTCGGCCTCAGGAAGCTCGCGCTCCTTGACTGCCTGCAGGGTGACCTTGACCGAAGCGGTCTCACCTGAGTGCTCGCCGCCAGCAAGAGTCGTCTCAAAGGTGGCATCTTCGCCGGCCGAGAGACCCTCAAGTGCCTCATCGATACCTTCAAGCATTGTGCCGGCGCCGACCTGGTAGGAAAGTCCGGATGCGGTGTCGACCTCTTCGTCGCCGACCTTGGCGATCAGATCAATGGTGACGAAGTCATCGGTGGCTGCCGGGCGCTCCACGTCTTTGAGCGTTCCGAAGCGTGAGCGGAGCTCGTCGAGCTGCTCGTTGACTGCTGCCTCGTCTGCCGAGCGGGACTCCACCTCGACCTCAAGACCGGAGTAGTCCGGGAGTTCGATGACTGGCTTGATGTCCAGCTCGCCGCTGAACTTCAGGACACCCTCGTTGGTCTTGACGTCAGGGATCTCGTCGATCTCGACCTCGGGGCGGGACAGCGGTGCCAGGTCGGCCTCTGCGAGACCCTGCTGGTAAAAGTCGTTGAGACCGTCATTGATGGCCTGCTGCATCACGTACTCGCGACCGACACGCTGGTCGATGATGGCGGCGGGGACCTTGCCCTTGCGGAAGCCAGGCACCTGAACCTGCTCGGCGATGCTCTTATAGGCAGCCTTTATCTTTGGCTCAAGCTCTTCGGAAGTCACCTCAACGGTGAGCTTGACGCGGGTCGGGTTCAGATTTTCTACGGTGCTCTTGACCACGTGTGGGGCTCCTGATCGATGACTGGTGAATCGTCTGCTGTCGGGGTGACAGGATTTGAACCTGCGGCCTCACGCTCCCAAAGCGCGCGCTCTACCAAGCTGAGCTACACCCCGATTTATCTGCCGTCCCGAGTCTTGCTGCTTCTCGCAGCGAGATTCTCGAGGAACTTCTGGCGGACCGGACAACAGTACCGTGCCCATGCCCATGGCGGCGAATCGACCCGGCAGAGCCTGCTGGGGGCCTGCCGGGACCGCTGAGCAGCTGGCCACTCCCCCATGGAAGGTTGGAATCGATTGAGAGCACCGTCACTGAACCGCGATTGGCGTGCCCGCAGGTCGGGTGCTAGAGTTCTATGTCGTTGCCCTGCTGATGAAGCGGGCAAGGAATTGAATATTGTGTTTGTCATCAAGGGCCTCTAGCTCAATTGGTAGAGCATCAGACTCTTAATCTGCAGGTTTCGGGTTCAAGTCCCGAGGGGCCCACTTTTATAGGACAAACACAGACTTCTAGATCAAACCCCGTTGCCGCTTGGCAACGGGGTTTTTTCGTCTGCTAGGCGGCATCCATTCGCTCGA